>ENA-ORUN01000482-ORUN01000482.1-human-gut-metagenome-genome-assembly--contig:-NODE-482-length-48155-cov-5.574865_pt1 | contig 48155 bp, 34 predicted proteins | sample MGYA00242080_ERZ509209 | MGnify/ENA primary metagenome ERZ509209 (study PRJEB26280, sample SAMEA2338786) | human gut metagenome | biome: human gut; feature: human-associated habitat; material: faeces... | reverse complement strand
CCGATGTACTTGCACTTATTGATGCGCTGGTTGATGCACTCGTACTTGCTGATGTCAATGAAATGGCTTATGAAACAGCTTGAAAAATATGATGTAGGTACTGGTGCGACAAGAACAAGTATTTATGCGGATGTGACGAACCCAAAAGGCGGTGAAGCTAGAACACCACTTTTGACAGAGAATAAGGGAAAACTCAATATGACACCAGATGGTGAAGTCAGTTTCCGTTTAGTTAAGGGGACTCATATTGCGGATGTAAGGACCACAGAGTCGATGCAGCAATCTATGAGAGATGTTGCTGCTGGAAAAGCTGACAGTAGCCAGAAACTGCATGAGATGCAACAGATCATAAGAGATGATATGGCGATCATGGCTAAAAATGCAAAGGTAATGAACATCACACCTAAAAAAACAGTAAAAATGCTCAATGGTGTATGGAATGGACAGAATATTGCAATACGTGAAAAATGGATTGATCATATATGGACACCAGAAGAAGCAGATGCATTGTTTGCAGGAAAAAATGTCTGTGTATATGGACTGCGGGGAAAAGATGGCAAGACATATGATGTAAAGGGAAAATTAGGGTATCAAACTTATAAAGGAAAAAAATACGTCGGTTTTACCGTTATGGAGTATTTGAATGATGACCGGATACGTGGTACATGGAATGGGCAGGATGTCATGATCAAAAAATCATGGGGCGGACATACATGGAACACAGAGGAGCTTACCCGGCTGTTCGCAGGGGAAGAAGTTTCTGTTAATGGGCTTATTAGTTCAAAAGGCAGTACTTATGGTGTAAAAGGAAAATTAACAGAACAGACTTATAAAGGAAAAAAATTTATTGGTTTTAAAGTTATTGATTATCTAAATGAGGATAAGAACAGTATGAAAGACTGTATCACCGGGACATGGAGAGGAAAACAAGTTTCACTTAAAGCAAGCTGGAATGGACATATCTGGACGGAAAAAGAGGCTCAAGCTTTGTTTGCTGAAAAAGAAATTTCTGTCTATGGTTTCAAAGGTAAGAATGGAAAAGAATATGGAGTCACCGGAAAGCTAGAATACCAAATATATAATGGACGTAAATTTATCGGTTTTATGCGGACAGGATTCGCTGACTAAAGGAGAGTTCTATGAAAAAAAAGATATTACTATATACAACATCTGTTTTTTTGATTCTTTTTCTTACCATAGCCAATCTCTTTTTGATCAGATTGATTCAGCTGTCTCCTAAATTGCCATCCATAGATCATAAAGAGTCTGTATTTACCCATTCTGCACTGGACAAAAAACAGCCAGGAGTGTTAGTCATCCATGGAAAACCTGGAGATAAAGCAGATATCGAACTACTGGAAGGTACGCTATATAAACAAGTAATATTAAAATCTAAAAAAGAAAAAATAAGGGTTCCAGCTGGACAATATAATATTAGTTTAAATGGTGGGAAAAAATTATGGATCATTGTGGATAGAAACAGAAAAACGATAGTTTCCTTATAAAGTCTCCACGCCCATGCGATGTGTAGCTCCTATGGACGTGGTACTCTGCCTAAGCAGATAGGAAAGAAGAAAGAGGACTGGATATCCAGTCTTTTTTCTGTATCTCCTTGCATGAAAACAAATGGCTACAGTGTAAGTAGAAAGAAAAAACAAAGGAACAAAAATATAATTATTTTTAGAATATATATAATTTTCCAATACAGCGAATACTGTCCTAATATTCCGCGGATATACCACAATCCTGTTTTGCTAGATTTTAAACGGTTACAACGGCGGCAAGAAGCAACAAGATTTTCTTTGTCATTCACTCCATTTGGTAGTTTTTTTTGCCAATATCTTTTCCGTTTTGCCTGATATACAGGAATCAGGTGATCTACTTCAACTTGTTTTTTCTGTAACTTTCTTCCACAGTAACAGCATCTCCACAAAGAATTCTTTTTCTTTCCGATCGGACGTGTATTAGGTGGATTATTCCGGAAAAAAGTCTGGCGGTATATTGTATTCCGATCAAATTTTTTATCATAGCAAATAAAACGAAGTCCTCTTGACCTTTTATATATTTTATAAGAATCCATCATATCTGGAACCACTTTTAGATAGTTATTTTCTTCAAATGCCCCATAAATCCCTCTTTTTTCTAATTGAGCTTTTGTATATCCATAATACTCAAAATGATACATTCTTTTTCGCCCCCTTACCTAGATGGGTCATCCATGAAAAGATCCTGTTCTGGTCCGGAATAATCAATGATATATTTTACTTCCTCACGGAAAGCTGCTGCTTGTTCTGGATGTTCTTTTTCAAACGTTTCCAATCCTTCCATAAACTTGTCATATTTTTTTGCTTTTTCTTCTTTTTCTGCAAGAGATTCCTGCATCAAACGGAGATTGATACTCAAGTCTTCCGTTTCTTCCTGTAAACTTTCTTTTTTTTCAGTAAGCTCTTTTATTTCTTCTTTTAATTTCTGTCTACCTTTAAATTCTCTGTCTATCGCATCACGACATTCCTTGTAACGGATGTTGACATGCCGGAGCTGTTTCCTTTCAGTCTCTTTTATTTTCCGTAGTGAGGCGGCGTGTGCGGTCTTTAATTGGTCGATTGCCCGTTCCATGTATTTTTCAACACTTTCTTCTGGTAATCGTTCTGGTACTCGGTTCATCGCTTGATTTAACTCTGCGTAGAAACGTTTGATATCCTCATGTTTTGCTTGGCTTCCCTTTAATCCTCTTTTTAATCCAAAAGACTGCATGTATTTCGCATAGGTTGTTTGGTGTTCAGACATTGCCCGGCTTCCATTTAAAAAACGTCTTGCGTTTAAATGCCCGTTTTCATCGATTGGAATGACCAGTGCATGACAGTGTACGTTTCCACATTCATCGCCATGGTATACCATACTGATCACATTATCTTTTCCATCGCCAGCCACATTAAATGTATCTTTCATCCATTCCACATTTTTTTGCTTCCATTTTTCAATATCTACAAAGTCATCCTTACTAAAAGTTGTGACAATTTCCAATGCATGAACAGCATTTTTTCGTATATTATGGGTCTGGTAATAGGGCAGTGACTGAATTCTTTCTCGAAATACTTCTTGCGGATCCATCTGCAGCCCATTTTTTACCGGAAGTTTTATCAACTCTTCATTGAGGTGACGTAAAGATGCATCTGCGTTTTCGACCTCAACCAGGCGGTAATTATGATGGTATTTTGACATCAATGCACCTCCGGTCTTTATCTTTTCAATACTCATAAAACAATAAGACATAATAGTTATTCCTTTTTCTTTTAATATGAGTAACTGCATAGGTCTGACTTTTGCAATCACCTGTAAATGGGTACTGAAATAGGCATATTAAAGAGTGCAATATATTTTCACAAAAGGAGGTTTTTCATGAGACAGAAACGGATTGGATGTCTTCCTGTCCTAATGGCAATTAGCCTTATAGTGATTCTCGTCATTGGATGGATTTACTATAAAGATGGGAAAACATACACAGATTTAAAAACAGAAGTAACTTACAAAAAAAAGGAGATAAAGAACAAAAAAAAGGATGACGGCTACCGGATAAATTGGAAAGCATTAAAAAACAAGGATGTTGTCGCTTGGATACGTTTCAAACATCCAAAAATCATTTCTTATCCTGTTATGCAGAAAAATGATAACGATTTTTACCTGCATAAAAATATAAAAAAAGAGTATTCTTTTGCTGGTTCTATTTTTATGGATTACCATAATAACAAAGATTTTTCAGACAGCAACACATTGATTTACGGACATAACATGGCAAATGGGAGTATGTTTGGTTCTCTGAAAAAATACACAGAAAAGAGTTACTGGGCAAAAAATAAGTATTTCTACATTTATACCAGAGATGGTAAAAGGCGAAAGTATAAAATATACAATATCTGTATGGTGCGTCCGGGATCAGAGATCTACACATACCGTTTTGCTTCAGAAAAAAGTATAAAAGATTATATTGAATACTATCAGTCCTTTGGAGAATATCCTACAGGGATTAATCCATCCGTAAAAGATAAGCTAGTTACCTTATCTACCTGTGCTTTGCAAGGAAGCCGGCGTTTTGTTGTACAAGGGTATTTGGTAGAGACCATTACATTAGATTAGATATATATGAAAGGATAAAAAAGATGAAAAAAAAGATAAAATGGATATTATTATTTCTTTTCCTTGTCCTTATAGTTGCAGGAACGTACTTTATTGTAAAACAATATCCAAAATACGAAAAAACAAAACAAACCGTGTATGATTTGATAACAGATATGGATAAAGGAACATTCCGGAGAAAAGGAAACACCTATATTTATGATAAGGATAACCGGAAGATTGGTAAGATTGGAAATGAAAAATATGTTTATAAAGAGTCCTCAAAAATCTCTGATTACATAAAAAATGGTTATATCGCACAGGAAGACCGCCGTTTTGCAAGTCATCACGGCATCGATCTAAGGGGAATCGCTCGCGCAAGCTTGGTTATGGTAAAAAATAAAGGACATGCTACACAAGGAGCTTCTACAATCACGCAACAGGTTGTCAAAAACAATCTACTTTCCAGTGAACGTACTATGCAGCGTAAAATAACAGAAATCATGATTGCTTTACAATTAGAAAAAACATATTCCAAAGCGCAGATTATGGAGTTTTATTGCAACTCCAATTATTATGGGTGTGGCTGCTATGGTGTTGAAGGCGCAGCTCAGTATTATTTTGGACATTCTGCATCAGATGTTACTTTGGCAGAAGCGGCTATGCTCGTTGGAGTGTCGAACCGTCCAAGTGCATATAACCCTGTCAGTAATTATGATAAGGCGATTACCAAGAAAAATGAAGTCTTAAACAGTATGCTTGTCCAAAATTATATTACAAAAAAGGAATATGATGCTGCAAAAAAAGAGTCTCCTAAGATTATTGAAAAAACAGATAATACGGATGCTGATAATTATATGGTCAGTTATGCACTACATTGTGCTACGCTTGAGATGATGAAGCAGGATGGGTTTTTATTCAAATATTATTTTGATTCCCAAAAAGAATATAAAGAATATAGAAAAGCTTATAAAGAATCGTATTCGGATGCTTCTGGTGATATCCGAAGCGGAGGATATAAGATTTATACTTCTTTTGACCAAAGTATTCAGAAAAAGTTACAGTCTTCTGTAAAAGATAACCTGCCATCTGGTTCTGGATTGCAAGGAGCAGCAGTCTGTATTGATAATGCTTCACAGATGGTCATAGCTATGGTTGGCGGAAAATCAGCAAACGGAGAGTATAACAGAGGGTTTTTAATGGAAAGAAATCCAGGTTCCTCTATAAAACCGCTTCTTGATTACGGAACCGCTCTTAATGAGGGCGTGATTACAGCTGATAGCATAATCACAGACGAGAAAGTTGATTTTCATGGTTATTCACCGAAGAACGCAGATTATATTTATCGTGGAGATATGACAGCAAGGGAAGCATTGGCTCGTTCTGTTAACACAGTCGCTGTGAAATTATTATACCAAACAGGTATTAAGACTGCAGTTCCTTATTTAGCAAAAATGCAATTTTCTTCTTTGTGTTATGCTGATATGACAATCTTATCTACCGGGCTTGGTGGTTTTACTTATGGAGTTAAGGTCGTAGACATGGCAAAAGGGTATGCAGCACTTGCAAACCAAGGGCAATATTCCCCGAATACCTGCCTATTGCAGATTAAAAAAGAAGATGAATCTTTGGTTTACCGTTCAAACAAAGACACAAGAGAAGTTTATAATAAAGATACGGCATATATCCTCACAGACATGATGCAAGGGACTTTCAGGGAAGAATATGGAACCGCTCATAAATTATATGATGGAAAACAATATTATGCGGGTAAGACCGGAACAACAAATGACAACAAAGATGCGTGGTTCTGTGGTTATTCTAAATATTATACAACAGCTGTTTGGGCTGGATGTGATACACCGAAATCGGTAGATGGATTAAAAGGATCTTCCTATCCGGCAAGTATATGGATGGATTTTATGTCAGATATCCATAAAGATAAGAAAAAAGCAGATTTTACTGTTCCAGATACTGTATATCTTGCTGACAAAGAGGGGAATCAGAAAAAAATCACTTTTCAATATGATATGTGGAAGAATCGTCCAAGTAATTATGATTACCGTTCTTCTCTGACAGAAAATCTGTTATTAGAAAAACAGAAAGAAAAAAGGATAAAAAAAGAAATCACACTGGCTGAAAGAGCAGTATCTGAATATGAAAAGACACAGATAAAAAACTCATCTGATGCAAAAAAAATTGACAATGCTTATCAAAAAGTCCTTGATATCATTGAGCAGATAGAAGATGACACAAAGCAGCAAGAATTTAAAAACAGAGCAGCTTATAAATATGGCTTATTATCCGGCGAAGTAAAAGATAAATGGGAAGCGGTAATTAAACAGGAAAAAGAAAATGAACAGCAAAAGAAAGATCTGGAAAATAAGGAAGAAGCAGCAAAGTCAGAAGAATTGGCGGAAGAAACATTAAAATCAGATAAAGAAGAGGTAGTACAGTGGTATATAGATGCATTATATGACCGAACTTTGTATACAGACACAGTAAAAAGGATGATAAATGATGCAAATGCAGCATTATCAAGATGTGTAGATCTGGATAATTACAGTACATTAAGTTCAGATCTGTCTGCTGCCATAAATTATGCAGAAAACCTTCCAACAAAAGAATCCATTACTTCTGAACAGGAGAGCATAACAATGCCGTCAGATAAGGATTACCCGATGGATGAATAATCATTTTTAATTTTTATCACAAATTTTTTAGCCCAGGGTTTATAAAGGAACCTTGGGTTTTTAATAACTAAATTTTCTTATAAAAATGTAGGTAGTGAGATGAATTGTAGAGTTAACATAGCGGCAGTAGCGAGCGGAGATATCGGTATCTCCTACTGCCAAGAGGTAAGCACCGCCGAGAGGAAACTCCGGCATTCAGTCTCCTTCAATACCGGCTAGGGATTAAAACGTGCAGATAAAAAATACATATTAAGTAACAGCAGGTGGGAGTATATCCTGCAGAAAATATTAATCCTGTGTTATAGGAAGAAAGGAAGGAAAATGAGAAAATCAAGAGACAGACCATGACTTGATCTATCAGATAAGGATTTATTTTTGAAAGGAGGAAAAAATTTTGAAACTGAAAAGATTTGTACAGAAAATTTTTATCTTCATCTTAATCTTTGCATTTGTATTTGGAGATTTTGCAAATACAGGAATATTTTCAAAAGGTACAGTACAGGTTCAGGCAGCAGATAAAGTGACCGATTATAACAAAAAGGGGCATACTTTACATTCGAATGCCAACATGGGAGCTGTTGCAGTTAAGGAACTGGGGCATGGAAGCCATACGCCTTTTCGGAAGTTTGTTATAGATGATAAAGATGATGGGAATAAACGTGTTATTTGCGGATATTCTCTTGGGCGAGGACATCCAAAGGATCCATATAAGAAAAAAGTTGTCCTGGCAACTAATTGGAAAGATGCACCAAAAAGTTCTTTATTCATGCATAATGTAAAACAAATAGCTAAAGGACTTTGCTGGTTTTACATTGATGTAGGTCCTAAAAATGCTACCACAAAGCAATCTTATTTTATTCAAACATATGTCTGGGCTGAGAGCATGGGCAGAAGTGTTGAAAAATCTCTTAAACAGCTGGCTTCAAGCAAGGGATGGAAATGGAAAGAGATAAATAAGATGTGGGAAGCAGTAAAAAAGCGAGATATAGAAGGTTATATTGCAATATACGAAAACACTGGGTGTAAAGTTGGAAATAAACTTGTTCACCAGCCATATTTTCGCTGGATAGCAATTCCTCCAGAGACTCAATCTATTTCCGCAAATGCAGATTATGAGTTATCTAAAAATGTAAATGTCAGTGTGGGTAAAGAAGACTCTGCAACAAGGGAAGCTGTAGCAGGAGCAAAGTTTAAAGTATCTACAACTGGTGTCTCCGGTTCTCCATGGGTGTTGACCACCGACAAAAAGGGAAATGCCAGCATGAGCATCACGAGAAAATTCAGTGGCAGCGGAAGTGGAAAATGTAATTATGTAAAGAATTGGGATAAGCTGACAAAAAAACAAAAGAAAAAATTAAAAGATAATGGATATTACCAGAATAAATCCCTGGCGCAAGCAGCAGCTAAAAAAATTGCGGAAAAGAAGGCACAAGAAGAAGCACAAAAGAAAAAAGCAGATTTCTCAGCCAATTGGACGATCGAAGAGATTGAATGTAAAGGGTATATTTACCAGAAAGGCGGAGTAAACAAATCTGTAAAGAAATACGAAAGAGGAAATACAACGTCCATTTCTAATACATTCAGTAATGTGCCAAAATACGGAAAGATCGAACTGTTTAAAGAGTGTAATGATTCTTATTCAAATGAATATGACCTAACCGGTGCGAAATATGAAGTACATAAGGGTGATTCTTATGATACCGGTTCAAGAGCCGGGGAGATCATTATCTCAAAAAATAAAAAAGATGGGAAAAATGTGTACAGCGGCACACTTGAAAATCTGAATATCGGTACATATTGGGTAAGAGAAACAAAAGCGCCGGATGGCTTTGAGAAAGATCCTGCAACATATAAATTCACTCTCGTTGATGAAGGAGGGAAGACACTGGTTGCAAAGGACAAAGATAATCAGACGATCACTTCCTTTACCTCGACAGAAACGCCTAAAAAGGGAACATTAACACTGATCAAATATTTGAAAGACCTTTCCTCAGAATCTGGTGTATTACCAGAAAAAGGGATCGATTTTACTTTAAAAGCGTCCTCTTCATTTGTTTTGGATAATCCATATGTAAAAGGGGTGACAAAAACAACAGGAGATGACGGCTCCGCTGTTTGGAAGGATATCCCATATGGATACTATACCCTGACTATGACAAGTGAGGGACTTCCTGATAATGAAACAACAGTAGGACCCTTTACCGTACATGTTACAGATGATTCCGATATAAAAACGGATAAAAAGGAATACTCCGGTCGAAATATCGTGATCGGTAAAACACCAGAAAGCGGAGAAACTGTTGATGAAGCTTTAGTTCTTGGTATGGTAGCCGTACATAAGACAACCAGTAAAACAGAAAAAAGTGGCGCAAAGGTATTTCATCCGGAAGCAGGAGCAAAATTCTGCGTTTATGATACAAAGGGAAATGCTGTGACAGATACATTTACCACTGATGAAAATGGATATGGACGGAGCCAGAAAGGGATCAAGACCCCTGGTACCTATATCTTAAAACAGTTAGAGGGAACCGTATCCTATAAATTGATGGAAAATAAAGAATTTGAAGTTACCGCAGAAGATCTCACACCAAAACCAGAGCCAAAAATCTTTGAATTTACAATTAACAATAGTTATAACGGTGACCGTATCTTCCTTGAAAAAGAAAAAGTACCGTTCAATCAGGATAAAGGAAAGTACGAGTATGATAAAAAAGAAGCTGAACTGGATGCCGAGTTCTCCGTACTTAATGTTTCAGCTATCAGCAGTGACGATCTTGCAAAGTTAAAAACGGAAGGAAAGATCTGGAAACAGGCGCAGAGGGTTCAGTTTGTAGAAAAATATAAAGATGCACTTCTTGCAACAATGCGGACCGATAAAAATGGTAAAGCATCCGCAGACATTGACCAGATTAAAGATGCCGATGGCACAATCCATTCCCCGATCGGAAAAGATGGATATGTGATTGTTCAGACAGCGGGAATTGATGGATACTACCTAAGCGGACCGTTGTTTTCAAAAGATGTCGATTCTAAGAAAAATGAGGACTCTACAGAGTGGGACGTTTCTTTAGAAAACTTAGAGAAAGCAAAGTATGCGATCGCACAGTTAACAAAAATGAAAGTCACAGATGGAAAAGGAAACTCTTCAGCTGAATCAGATGCGGTATTTAAAGTACGTAAAAATGATGATACCTATTTAAAAGATCCAGACGGAAACGATGTGATCTGCCAGGCTGATAAAAATGGCATGATCACAATCCCATGGCTGCTGAAAGGGATCTATACTTTAGAACAGACAGACGGTTCCGATCTGCATGAAAGATTAAATGAAGAAACCAATACAGATGCTGTGTTCATTGTGGAAGCAAAAGATGTTATCGTCGATGCGGATGATATGAATGTTTTCCTTAATGATGGCACGTTATCAGCAGAACAAAAAGATCACATCGTGAAACTTGGCGATGAAGGTGTATTTACCGACAAGGAGCTTCCTGTAAAACTCACGATCTCAAAGACCTCTACTTTCTCTGGTATTCCATTAAAAAATGCAGGATTCACCTTATATAAAAAAGAAGGGGATGAGTTAAAAGAGATCGGAAAATATTATACTGGCGATGGGACAGACGGTTCTGTTTTAGGACAGACTACAGTGACAGGGCTTACATACGGCACATACATTATCCGGGAAACGGAAGCACCAGAAGGATATCTTCCTAGTGAATATGATACAGGTATCGATTCTACAGATGAAAAATTTAAGTGCCAGGAAAAAGAGATCGTGATCGATGAGGATCATGTAGCCAAAGATGCAAATGGCGACCTTGTTTACCGGGAAAATAAAAATAATGCCGACAGTTCGATACTTGTTTTCCGTGATTCACCTATCTTTGGAAAGATCCGGATCAACAAGAGTGGAGAAGTTTTATCTGATTTCGTCAACACAACGACCGGTTTCGAGACGAAGACCTCTGGTATTGAAGGGGCAGTATATACTTTATATGCCGGAGAAGATATCAAGGATGATAAAGGAGTACTTATCTGGCATAAAGATGAAAAGATCATGGATGCGACAACAGATAAAGATGGAATCGCGACTTTTATCAATAATAAAGTAGATTACACAAACGACTTCTTTATGGGCAAATATTATATTAAAGAAACAAAAGCACCAGAAGGGTTTGACCTTGATACAGAGATCCATGAGATCAACCTGACATGGGAAAAAGGACCAAAAGATCTTGATATAGGGGACTGGCAGCCAGAGGACACAGATTTTACCGAAGAAGCGAGCCATGGTGATTACTTCCTTTGTACAGGGGAACAGTTAAACCCATACATCATCAATGCGGAAAAAGTGATCTTTACATACGAAAAAGCCCCGGCAGATGCAGAGTATGTATACGATGTATCCGCTGACAGGGTTGGAACAAAAGACAATCCAACGACCGCTGATGCAAACAGTACCGTTGTTTTATGGGAAGACCCAGAAAACGCTGATACTTTTTATGTATCCACACAGAGAAACGGACAGGAGATCAAATTTAATAAGATATCCTCAAAGATGTTTTATAAATGCCAGTATCTGACAGATGCCATTTTCTTTAATGTTGATACATCGAACATGATCTATGCAGACAGTATGTTTGCTTATGATACAGCCTTAAAAGACCTTGACCTTTCCAACTGGACGACTGGACGGCTGAACGTGACCAGCGAGATGTTTGCCAACTCGGGACTGTTAAAAAAGGTATATACCGGTGACACTGATCAAAAGATCCCGCAGATAGAATCTACGCCGACAGGTATCTATGTCACACCGAAACAGGCAAAATACCTTTATGCCGATCCGGATACAGATGACCCGGATACCCTGGAAGCAAGGAAGTTTACTGTAGACAGCTTTAACTATGCCTTATGTTACAGTGACGGACAAGCGGAAAGCATTGATCTTACAGAAGACGATATTGCATCGATCACACCAGAATATCCATACTTTAAAGGAGAGTCTAACCGTTCCGGTCCATTAAAGATAACGATCACGTTAAATCCGGATTCTGATTATTATCAGTACACAAACAAAGGTGAGTTGGAAGTGACGGTAGATGTTGTAGACCCAGCGACCTTAAAATTGGAACCTACTGTAGATGAACACCCAGTAGTAGAGACGGATGTTGAAGATACACAGAAATCAATCTCTCTGTCAATCTTAAAGATAGATGCAGATAAAAAAGATGCAGCAGATGCGGAATTATCTGGTCTGCCAAAAGCTCAGTTTGGTGTTTATGCTGCAACAGACTTGAAAAACTATGATGGAGACACCATCATTAAAGAGGGCGAACTTATTAAGATGATCACCAGTGTCGGCAAGGATGAAGATGATGGTGGACGTAGTGGTACAGACAAGTTGCCGATAGGATATTATGCAGTAGATAAAAATGCGAAATATCTATATAAAGTGGTAGAGGAAGTGCCGCCAACCGGTTATGCCCTGTATCCAGATGCAAAACAGAATACAGCATATATCCCAAACCTTGATTATCTTAACAGTGATAAAGACACCATATTAAATAAATTAAAAGAGATCAATCCAGATACACTTAGTTCTGCTTATGATTTCTCAGAAAATACCCATACGTTTGCTTTTACCTTTACGGATGTAAAGGCGCCAACGATCCGCAAAGACTGGGGAGAAAGAGATCACAAAGGGTATGTAAAAGAAAAAGACCGTCCCGCTTTCCTGACCATAAATATGTACACAGACAAGGAAAAGAAAAAACTGTATAAAACGATCAAACTGACAAAAGAGGAGAAATGGATCTATGCATTTGACCATGATATTGACCTCACCAAGTATTATTACGAAGAAGAAGTACCGGATGACGCCGTCTGGAAAATCAATGATCAGGAGTATAAGGAAGGATACTTCAAAGATGGTGCAACGAACTGTGTCACGTTTTATAACTGGTTTGACCGAAATCCAGAAGAAGTCATCCCATCTGTGAGCAAATTATGGGAAGACAATGAGAACGCACCGCAGAAGAGACCGAAAGAAATCAAAGTTAATTTATTGCAGAATGGTGTAGTGCTAGATGATTATTCTACAGTATTAAATGAGAGCAATAACTGGACATTTACAGTAAAAGAAGACAAAGCCTTGCCAAAATACGATGATGTCGGTCAGGAATACGTCTACACGTGGGAAGAGGATCTGTCCACCTTGCCAAAGGAATACGAACAGACGAACACCAAGACCACCTCGAGCAGCAATGGACAATACACCTACATCCATACCGATATCACAAACACTTACGCACAGTACACCTCTGCAGAGATCAGCAAGCTGTGGGATGATGAGAGTGACCTGTATAAACTCCGTCCTGCTTCCGTCACCGTCCATTTGCTGGCGAACGGAAAACAGGTAGATAAACTGACCTTAGAAAGCAATGAGACTGGTAAGACAAAGACAACGGATATCACGGATGGGAATATCGTACTCTCCAAAGATAATAAGTGGTCTGCAAAGGCTGTTAACCTGCCAAAATATGACGGTAAAAAGAAGATCGAATACACTTGGAAAGAAGAGAAAGTACCAGATTACGAGCTGACCTCAAATCTTACGGTCACAAAAGATGCTGAGACAGCAACAGAAAAGACAGAGACTACTATGACGAATAAGCTGATACCATCCTCTGGTTCCGTAGCAGTATCTAAGCTGATCCCGGTAAGCTCCCTCGATATCCGGCATGGAAATATTGATTTTACCTTTACGATCAAAGGAAAGACTATCCATAACAAAGAGTATACCGATAAAAAGACAGTGACCTTTACCAAAGATACCGCTGCAACGCAAGACAATGTAGTGACCATCGATGGAAAAGCGTATGTAAAACTCTCCGTATCGTTTGCCGGTCTTGACTGGGGCGAGTATAAGATCACAGAATCCGGTTCAGAAAGCCGTTACCAGTTTAATAAGATCTCCGGACTTGCTAACGCAACGACAGGAAAGGAAAAAGACGGAACACCGTATGTTGCCTTTACGGTAGACAAGACCCATCAGGAGTTCTCCGGAACTTTTGAGAACGTGACGATCCCGGGCAGCATCAAGATCGTGAAACATGGAAAGAGCAAAAAAGATAAATTAAAGGGCGTAACCTTTAAGATTGAAAAGCTCCTTGCCGGTAATAAAACGAAACTGGTAGATACGAAAGAGACAGATGAGGATGGACAGATCCTTTTTGAAGCTCTGGAACCAGGGGACTATCTCATCACTGAGACAAAGACTCTGCCGGGGTACACCCTGCTGAAAGCTCCGTTTAAGGCAACCATCCCAATGGCTATGACGGCAAAAGAAGCAGCAGAACAAAAAGCAGATACGACAAAAGCAACGTATGATAAAGCAAACGCTCTCTATTACTTCTATGACCTGACGTATGATGTAGATAACGAAGCAATCCCAAGCGTACCGATGACAGGTGCATTCGACAATTGGAAGACTTATGTACCGATCATACTGGCGATGGCATTGTTTATCGGAGCCGGTGTCTACCAGATGAAAAAGAGAAAGAAACAAGTAAAATAAGAGCGATGAGAAAAGGTGGTAGTTTACCGCCTTTTCCACTAATTAAACGAGACTCACATCAATCTTCGGATGTGGGTCTTTTTTGTAAAAAGAATTCAATTCTTTTTCTTATAAAAATTCGGCAGAAATATGATATGATAAAAATAATGATATAAAAACTTAAGAAAGGAAGATTTTATGAGAAAAAAGATTTATGGGATCGCCACAGCATTGGCACTCGCAATGGGATGCAGCCTATTTATGACGTATCCGGTACAGGCAGCGGAAACAAATATTTTTCAACAGGATTCAAATGGAAATTATATACTGCCTGATGGGACAATTTTTCAATCCATTAAAACTTTAAAAAATGGAAAAATAATGAAATATTATGATGTTGAACCATTTGATTCGAAAGGAGAATTTTTAAAAGGGAAAATCCTTTACGATGGGGAAGAATTTCAGTTTGAACAGTATAATACAAAAGTTGGAGCTTGTGATATTGAAAATCCAGGATACAATGTTCTTGATAAAAGTACACAAAAATTTTGTATTCGTGAGCATCCCGAAACCTACTTTCCCGCGCTGACTGCGACCAAAAAAGTTAATGAACTTATCAACAAATACAAAGACCCAAGCCAGCATCTCTTGCCGGAAAAAGTCGATAAGACCTCCACGACCTACCAGGAAATGAAAACAGCAGCAGAAGAGGCTACTAAAAATTGTAAGACCGATTATGAGAAGATTGTGACTTTGGCGATGTATGTTAAGAGTATCATGACGTATGATATTTCATTGTCAGGTAAAGGATTATCTGTAGAAAAAGCATGGGCTATGAAGAAAGGAGTCTGTGATCAGTTTGCCGATATCATGGAAAGATTAGTACAGATAGAGGGAATCCCATCAGTAAGTGTTGGTTGGGAAAATAAAAATAATTATTTTATCGGTCACGCCTATGTTCTTTCTTATGATAAGGTCTCAAAAAAATGGATCTGCAGTGATCCAACGAATGGGCTTAAGGATTTGGATGTTTACTCACAAGCAGGACAGATGACAAATGTCGATCAAAATGTAGCATATTTAAAAAAAGATGATGGTTTGTTTTTCCTTACTTATGATAAGAACGATGCATATGGGAACATTGATTACGATACATGGGAATTGATAGATAGATGGGGTATTGTCCTGCATGATGCAGATTACTCCAATGGAACAGATATTTCTATTACCTCTACAGATTTTGATGGTATCCCGATTGTTGGGGTTTCTGAAAATGCTTTCCATAATAATACTCGGATCACTTCCTTGTCTTTACCATCTAGCGTAGAAAAAGTGGAGAGTGGTGCGTTTTGGAAAACCAGTAACTTAAAAAATATCACGTTTGCTGACAAAGGCAAAGGATTAAAATCGCTTGAAATGTACGCTTTTGCTGATTGTTCCTCTTTAGAGAGCATCGACCTTTCCAATGCGAGCCTTACTGAGATCCCGAAGAAAGCCTTTGAGAACTGTACTTCCTTGCGCTCTGTCAAGTTACCTCCTACGGTTACGAAGATTGCTGAGGATGCATTTTCCGGCTGCCGGAACTTAGAGGAGATCACAGGGCTTTCGGACTGTAGTATCACCGAGATCGGGACCGATGCCTTTTATGGCTGTTCTAAATTAAAAAGCCTTGATTTTTCAAGTGCAACGTTCACGGCACTTCCGGAGAAGGCTTTTAGCGGACTTAGGGGTCTTACGGCACTTACTGTTCCAAAGACACTCACAACGGTTGGGGCACAGGCATTTAGTTCCTGTGAAAAGATAGAAGAGGTCACAGGACTTTCGGACTGTAATATCACAAGCCTTGGGGAGAGTGCTTTTGCTTTCTGTACGAACCTGAAAAGGGCGGACCTTTCCAAGAGTTCCTTTGCCGTTCTGCCTGCCCGTGCTTTTTATCAGGATACGGAATTATCATTTATAAAGATGCCGTCTGTCTTAAAGGAGATCGGGAAGGATGCACTGTATGGTTGTGAATCGGTCAGCAAGCTCGATCTTACGGATACTGCCCTAACAACGATCGGGGAGTATGGTTTAGGTGGTATGAGTTCGCTAATGTATATCGATCTGCCGGATACCGTAAACAGTGTAGGTGCAAATGCATTTGACCTCACAAGGAGACTGGATTCGAGTGATACGGCATTACTGCCGACAGTCGTATCTGAAAATGTGAAGCCGGATGCAGTCGGGTATACCGAAAATAACAAGTCCCCATGGAAACACCGTTATGTCGTATTCAGGGATGATGCCTATGCCGTCTATTTTGATGGCAACGGTTCTGACGGAAAGACCGCAAATGCCCCTGTTTTTGCCAGTGCAGGCACAAAGATATCCATACCGGCCTGTAAATATACAAAGAAAGGCTATCTTTTTACGGGATGGAACACAGAAAAAGATGGCAGTGGTACAACATATAAAGATGGGGCAAGGACCTCGGATGCTATTTCCATCCTCTATGCACAGTGGCAGAAAGCAACCGCAAAAGTGACGCTGGAGTTCCCGGGTGGAAAGTATACAAATGCTTCCGGAAGTACATGGGATGACAGTTTTTCATTTACAGCTTCTTTCTCTTCAAATAGTTCGGTTACTTACCTGCCGTTTGCACAGAACATGACAAAAGAGGGGTGTACCTTTGCCGGATGGTATACTGAACCAGAGTATAAAAAGAGAATAGAATCCCTGACGATCCGTACTGCAATAGACGGCATGACCCTTTATGCCAAATGGAACGATACCCATGAACATGTTTGGGGCGAAGGGGCGATCACAACAAAACCGACCTGTACCACACCGGGCGTAAAGACCTACACCTGCTCGGTCTGTAATAAAACAAAGACAGAAGAGATCCCTGCGACCGGACACCAGCATACGGAAGTACGCAATGTAAAAGAAGCCACCTGCAAAGAAGAGGGCTACACCGGGGATACCTATTGCACGGACTGTGAGACCAAACTTTCTGACGGAGAACCAACTGCCAAGAAAGCACACGACTGGGATAAAGGAAAAGTGACTACCGAAGCCACCTGTAAGAACACTGGAGTAAAGACCTATACGTGTAACAACTGCGGTGAGACTAAAACAGAAGGAATCCCAGTGACAGACCATATCTGGGATAACGGCAAGGTAACTACCAAACCATCCTGCATTACACCGGGCGTAAAGACCTATACCTGTACAGTCTGTCAGGAAACAAAGACAGAAGAGATTCCTGCGACCGGACACCAGCATACAGAAGTCCGCAATGTAAAAGAAACAACCTGTACAAAAGAAGGTTATACGGGAGATACCTATTGTACAGACTGTGGGGAGAAGCTTTCGGATGGTAAGATTCTTCCGAAGAAAGACCATGATTATGAAATAAAAGACCATAAAGATGCGACCTGTACAGAAGATGGTTATACGACCTCTTTCTGCAAGAACTGTGGGGATGAGAAGAAAGAAACGATCAAAGCAACCGGTCATCAGCATACCGAAGTACGGGATGCAAAGAAAGCAACTTGTACGAAAGCCGGATATACTGGAGATACGTATTGTAAGGACTGCGGAGAAAAAATTTCTTCCGGAGAAGTGATCGCGAAATTAGCACATACCTGGGATGAGGGAAACATTACAAAGGAAGCTGACTGCAAAGAAACGGGCGTAATGACCTATACCTGCCATAAATGCGGAGCAACAAAAACAGAAGACATTCCAAGGGCAGAGCATACATGGGACGAGGGAGAGGTAACAACAGCTCCTACCTGCATCAAACCGGGAGTAAGAACCTATACTTGTAGTGTCTGCAAAGCAACAAGGACAGAAGTAATAAAAGCGACAGGGCATCTGCATATAGAGACCCGTAATAAAAAGGATGCATCCTGTACAGAAAACGGATATACTGGTGATACGTACTGCAAAGACTGCGAAGAACTTCTGAAAAAGGGTGAAACAGTAGATGCATTAGGACATCAGTGGAAAGAAACAAAAAGGGTAGAACCATCCTATACAGAAGATGGTCAGATCATTTATATCTGTAATAGATGCGGTGAGCAAAAGGCAGAAACCTTTGAAAAGCTCGCTTATCCAAAGGCAGGTACAAAATACACCGTAGCCGGCTGCCAGTACAAAGTCACGAAAGCTGGGGCAGAAGTAAGCCTTATCAAGACAAACAAGAAAGCGAAGCGTGTGACGATACCAGCGGTCATCAAGGTGAATGGAGTTACCTATAAAGTAACATCGATTGGAACAAAGGCTTTCAACGGCAACAAGAAGCTTACGAAGGTAACCATCGGCACCAACATAAAGAAGATCAGCAACAATGCGTTCTTTAAATGCAAGAGCTTAAAGACGGTAACTATTAAGTCGGTGCTGCTTACGAAGAAAACGGCTAGTAAGAGAGCATTTAAGGGTGTTGGTAAGAAGATGGTGATTAGGGTGCCGAAGAAAGTGAAGAAGGCTTATGTGAAGATCTTTAAGGGGCTAAAGGTGAAATAAGGAAAAAGAATTCGATTCTTTTTAAAGGACTCATACCGGATGGTATGGGTTCTTTTTTGTATCAAATGAATTGCTTGTTTAAAATCTAATTATTACTGTGATTCCAGTTCTAATTATATGATTCAGGCAAGTGATATTTTAGCAAATAGAATATGGACTTCTTATTATCAAGCTTTAAGCAGAAAACCGCAGTCAACTTCAGTTGCCTGCGGATGAATGCGCTTTTACTTTTTCCTCTGTTTACGATATCTGCCTGTTTTTTGATATTTCCTCTTATGGTCATCCGTACGTTGGGATTCTACATATTCTTTTACTTTTTCTAGGGTAGCTTCACCTGTTGTTGCAATGAAATAGGAGGGACTCCATAGAGGAACATTCCCTAAAAGGTACTGCTTTATATATTGATCATAGTCTTTATTCTGATGTACTTTTTTTGATGTCTGTGTCTTTAATACACGGATAAGGTCTGATGGGCGTTCCTGTGGAGGCATAGAGACAAGCAGATGGATATGGTCCCTGTCCGTCTCCGCTGATAACAATTCTCCACCATGCTCTTGGCATATCCGGGTACACAAGTCTTTGATAAAATCCCCAATCTCATCAGACAGGACTGGTTTCCTGTATTTTGTCACAAACACGATATGATACGTCATCAAATAGACGGAATGCGCTTTTCGTTTATAATCCATAAATCCCTCCTGTAAATTAAACACAATAGTTCCATTTACCTATACTATATGGTATAATATAAGCAAAATCAAGATTTTATTTAATTTTAAGACAACTGTTATTTTATAGGAAGGAGATGCATGGTATGCGTACATGGAAGATCATGATAAGACCAGATAAAGATGCTGTGTTATGCAGATATTTTGAAGAAAATACCACAGCTGCCAAGTGCATGTACAATGTAGCGAATTTCTATATCCGCAACACGATGACAGGGATACGGAAGTCCCCGGAAGAAAGGACTTCTCATGAAACAGAAGTACTTCATTACGTCTTTACTGGGATTCAGAAAGCAAATGCTCATAGCTATGAAGTATACTGTAAAAAACAGGAGAGATACAAAAAGACTGGCGGTATGGCTGGTGCTGTTGCTATGTCAAAGTTGAAATACAAGGTCTTTCCTTATCCGACAAGAGAAGAATGGTTCTTATCCTATGCGGTATTAGATGCCATCTTTAAGTATACAGACCATCTAACTTACCGTCGGATGAACAGCCAGGTCAATCAGAATGCGATAAAGAAAACCGTTAAGAGCTGGAAATCCTATTTTCAGCTACGGAAAGACTATGCTATCCATCCAGAAAAGTATAAAGCCCGTCCAAGGATACCGGGTTATATCAAACAGTCTGCTATGACAGCCGCTTATACGAACCAGACAGCGAAATTTATCCATAAGGATGGACGTGTTTACTTACGGTTTGTGAATCACAAGCAGCCTGTGCTGATCGGGAAAGAGTCTCTGTATGCAGATAAGACTTATGTAAAGACAGAGGTGAAGCCGCAGTATGGTGGATACAGCATCCTGCTTACCTTCAAAGAGGACATTATTCTGCCAGAAGTACCAAAATTCCCAAAACGTATCCTTGGGATTGATGTGGGCGTGGACAACTTTTGTGCTGTAGCCAACAACTTTGGGGACACCCCGTTTCTTATCAAAGGCGGGGCTATAAAATCAATGAATCAGAACTTCAATAAAGAGAGAGCTAGACTTCTCTCTGAAGTCACAAAAGGCAGTGACAGCACCCATTCCAAGAAAGAAACCAAACGTCTTCATACACTCAGCCGGAAACGAGAGACACGCCTGCGGGATTCCTTCTACAAAACAGCGTGGTATCTCGTCCGTTATGCAAAGCGGCAGCAGGCAGAAGTTATCGTTGCCGGACATAATGAAGACCAGAAGCAGAATATCTGCATTGGCACACGGAACAACCAGAACTTTGTCTCCATCCCGTTTTGCCGGTTTCTGGATATTCTCCGGTATACGGCTGCAAAAGCAGGGATACCTGTTGTTGTCCGGGAAGAAAGTTATACGTCAAAAGCAAGCTTGTTGGACTTAGATACCATTCCAACCTATAAAAAAGGCGATACGGCAAACTACACCTTTTCTGGAAAGAGAGTACGCCGTGGTTTGTATAAAACTAACAGCGGACTTTTAATCAATGCAGATATCAATGGCGCAGGGAACATCCTGCGTAAAGAATACCCTTATGCATTCGGTGGACAGGAACTAAGCTATCTCTATAAGACAACGAAAGTGGTATCCTATACGGATATCTATATTGAAGCGAAAAGCCTGTGTAACGAGAGATATAATGCTAAGAATCATCAGCCAGGGATAGGGAGTCGTGTGAACCACCAGTATAGAAAAGAGAGACGGCATCGTTACCGTAGCCTATGGGGAAAGTCAAGAGCCGCTTAAATAAAAGTAATCCCTGTCACAAGGGATAGAGGGGTTGTGTTCCCCCAGCGAGGCGAAAGTCTCGTAAAGAAGCCGCGGTCAACTTCAGTTGCCCGTCGGTGTATCACTTTAGCGATGGCATTGTTTATCGGAGTCGGTGTCTACCAGATGAAAAAGAGAAAGAAACCAGTAAAATAAGAGCGATGGAAAGGACGGTTCATAACCGTCCTTTTCCATATTAATAGAAAAGATTTCAGCCATTACTGATAGAAGAAAGGAGAAAATCTATGGTATCCCCTACTAACAAGAAGTAAGCACCACCGGGTTTTGCTCGGTAATCAGCCTTCGCTAGATACTGGCTGGGGATTAAAACAACAACTGGGAATTGGAACAAGAATAGGAGGTTGTAATATGGAAAATTATCCAGAAAAAGATAAAATAGCTATGCTGACAGGAACGGCAATACAAGATGATGAAACTTTTAAATTAAAAGGTGGATTCGTTCCAGAAAGAGATCAATATTATTTTCAGATGCAACAAGGTAATAATGTTTTCTTAGTCGGTTCTAAAGAACTACTAATATGTTTGAGATTGCTTGAAAAGATGGGGGAATTTCCTAAGATCAGTGATAAATGGTGGTTGCAGATGGCAACACTTTACGGAAATGATATTCTTATGGTAGACTATGAAAGATAAAGTCGTACCAAACGAGGAGGAATATCATGAAAGAAATTAAATTTACCACGAATTATGAGCCTGTTTTATCCTTTTCAGATTGGAATTTTAAAACAAAATATGAAGAACGGGTCGGAAATAATCCGGGTTATATACAGATAGTTCATGGTGAGGCAAAACACTTAGCGTTATGTCCAAGATGCAACAATCCCGTTGCTATTCTTGGTGTTTATAAGAAGATTAATGTCGCTCCCCATGCAAGACATGCAAAAGGAGTCAATATTCCTAATGTTGTGCAGTATGACGAATATAAGTTTCAGAAGTGTCCTTATCACAATAAACGAGCAAATTATATAAAAGAATATGTTGATGAAACAGAAGAACCACAGAGACAGGAATTGTATAAGATTGCGAAAGAGCATTATGATAAAGTAATTTACTTGCTGCAAAAGGAAACGGGGATTTATATCACACTTGCTATGGCAGAAACCCTCGCTGAAAATTATGTAATTATGAGAGCATATAATTATATTGATGCTACTCTATACAACATTCCATGGTATTTAATCTATAGTTTCAGTGGATTTCCATTGTATCACATGATAATAAGAAAAAATACCGCAATATACAAACATCTTCTTCAATGTGGATTTATTTTAAAAGATAGCAAGATTAAAGGGCACGTTTATGTAGAAAATAATAACGGCAGTCTGCTCACAGCTACAAATTATAGATATGTAGTGGATAAAAATGATAACCTTAATGAGTGGTTAGACTTTTCGATTATACGTCCGGATGAATTAGTAACAGATACTCTTTTATATATTCCTGTGGACCGATTTTCTATTAATGTAGACTCATATTATTTTAGTAATCTGATTCATTACCAAAATTGGAATTCGAGACAACAAGTATTAGACATTGCTGAAAGATATATGAAACCTTGTAATTAGCGATTTTTTTAAATGGAAAGGGCGGTTATGAACCGTCCTTTTCCATATTAATAGAAAAAGTTTCTGCCATTACTGATAGAAGAAAGGAGAAAATCTATGTCTTGGGTTTTACTATCATTAGGTGTTTACACATTTGTTTACTGCGTGGTATTATTGTTCTTAGAAAATTTTTCAGGAGGAATGCTATTTGGTATGGATAAACAGGTTATTGCAGCACTCATAGGAGCAGGTGTAAGTGTAGCTGCTATATTAGGAAGTATAATTAAGGATAGAATATCTGAAAAAGGGGAACATGATGCTCTGAAAGAACAGATAAATAATGAACATGCTGGTATTGGAAAGCAAATAACGAGTGAGCATACTATTCTTACGAATCAAATACAAGCTGAACATGCTTCTCTGGAAAAACAGCTTTCGGCGGCACGAACAAGGCTCGACCATCTTCATGATGAGTCAATCCGGATGGAAGGTTTGCGGAAGGATGTGGAAAAACAAGGGATCGATGTTTCAGCAATAAAGGCTGGTATTGATGCATTAGCTCAGAAAAATGGGGAGAATATAACGCAGGTCCGTGATTTGACACGGGATTTAGAAAAATCAGAACAGAAATTGGAACGGTCAGAGGAAGAACTTGTAGATGTCAGAAAGGAATTACAATACTATAAAGAGGAACTTGCTCAATCCCAACGAGAGAATCAACAGTTGAAGCAGCAAATCTACAATCTGCAGCATCCACAACAAGCATGGGATGAGCCGGAGCGATAAAAATAGACGAGACTTGCATCTTCGGATGTGGGTCTTTTTTTTAAAGAATTTCTTTACTTATAATCATTTAAAATATATAATGAAGATAAACTCCTTTAATACTTTTCCATATTAACAATATTCAAATTGTTCGTAGCAGAAAGGAGTTGTATTATTTATGATGTATCCTGTTAAAGTAACACTAGGAATTATCTTATTGGTAGACTTATTTTTGATTGCCAGAGTGGAAATACGCAATCTTTATTACTTTGTCCCAATTTATCCTCGGAGTCATGGAATAAGGAAAGGGCTTGCTATAGTTTTAGCTACAGTTCTAATTTTTAGTACGTATTTTTAACAAGTAAAATTTTTCTTATAATGTAGAGTTAACATAGCTGCAGTATAAGCATCGCCGAGAGGAAACACCGGCATTCAGCCTCCGTTAATACCGGCTGGGGATTAAAATAAAAAAGGGATGTATGATGAGAAAAAAATGTGTTGACTATATAGAAGAACGGCAAAAAATTCTAGGTGATATTCCAAAAATTGATATTAGTGACAGGCTAGAAAAACTCAAAAATTTTTATAGAGAAAAAGACATAATTATTAAATTTGCGCCTGATTATCCCGATAATCCGCATCTGAATGCACATATAACCCGAAGTAAAAAGAATGTAGTTATATTTTCATCAGAATGGGCATTTCAATTGATTTTAAAAAATTGTATAGAAGCGGAAATGGGATTTATATATACATTAGGACATGAGTTAACACATAAAGAAATAGATATTTTTCCATTAAAATACCCGCATTGCTGTAAATTTATTGCATGGGTTAATGAAATGCACGCTGATTATGGTTCTTCCATTAAAGTTTTTAATGGAGATACACAAAAGACTGTGAAAGCAATGAATTTTGTGGGTTCTTTCAATAACTATGATATTGAAGACTTCTCCCATCCATCTTGGGTTAGACGATTATATTATATTCAAAAATATCCTTTATGGGGAGAAGATTTAATAAGACGAATAGCAAGAGACACCAGGTGTTTTAATGAAAGAATTATACGAAAAATAATCAATCATTATACAATAACGAAAATATAAGATTAAGATAAAAATATAGATAAGACTTACATCTTCGGATGTGGGTCTTTTTTCATGGAAAAGAAAGCATATTAATAAGAAAAGATTACAGAAAGGATGAATACGTAATGGAAAAAACAGCAGTACCAACAGGAGATGTCGTAAAAGACTGGGATATTAGAGAAGATGAGAAAATTTATTTTTTATTGCGTTCAGAGAAGAACAAGTTTACAATAGGACTAGGAGATATATTAGAATGTCTGCGTTTTGCAGAAAAGGAGGGAGAGGTACCAAAACTTCCTGCAGAGTGGTGGGGAAAGATATGGAGCATGTATCCACAGATTCAGGAATTAGCAGAAGTACCAGAAGACAATGAGGAGATTTAAGTTACATACTGGGAAGGCAAAGGTTTATGATCTAACAAAAGAGATTTATCTTTCAGAAACAAAAAAGGATGCCCATTATAGCATTACTGGAAAGGATGGATGCAAACGAAATTTTGCAGTCTGCCCTGCTTGTGATAATCCAATACAGATATTAGGGCTTTATAAAAAATTGGCGAATACGGACAAACCATATGGAAAACATTATAATCATAGTATTACTATTGCAACTCATAATGAGACAACGTATCGGTTATGTCCTTATGCTGGACATTATTATAATGTTACAAGAGAAAGCAGAAAAGAAAAAGTTACAGAATATGAACGGACTGTTTATCATTCTGCACGGGAAAACTTCGACCTCGCTATGTATATATTGGAGCAAGATACTGGGATTTATATTACAGAAAATATAGCAAGACAAATGCTACGGGAATATGTTGCTTCTGAAGCCCATATGTACTATTGGGCAACTTTATACAATATTCCATGGATGTTCCTTTATTTTATGACAGCCCATTCCTGTTACGGTCTCATTATCAAACAAGATTGTGAATTGGAAAAATATCTTTTAACACGAGAGGATGTTAATCTTGTCCCTTGTGATTTTAAAAAAGGATATGTCCGAGTGAGTAATAATGGGAGTTTTCTGGATCTAAACTACACAATGTTATCTCACAGCAGAAAAGTCGTGAACGATGAAGTGGTTGAAAAAATATATCTGGAGTTATATTCGACAGACATAAATGGGGAGTTTGTTACGGAGTATAAACAGGAATTACAGATCAACGAGTACCGTTTCCCCAATCTTATCTGCAATGCTAAATACAGAAACCAAAAAAGGATAGAATTGGCAAGGGAAATCATGCCGGAAATATAAAAAATGAGACTCATATCTTCGGATGTGGGTCTTTTTTGTAAAAAGAATTCGATTCTTTTTCTTATAAAAATTCGATGGAAATGTGGTATGATAAAATAATGATATAGAAAACAAAAATCAGTTTTTCTAATGATGGCAATAATATATTTTAGAAAGGACGGAGTATTATGAAGAAAAAGATCTATGGCATAGCCGCAGCCTTGGCAGTTACCATGGGATGCAGTCTGTTTGCATCCCACCCGGTACAGGCGGCAAATATAACGACTTCCCAACAGCAGGAAGATGATGGGTATTTTATACTGCCTAATGGTGAGAAATTTCAGACTGTTAAAGTATTAAAAAATGGGAAAACACTGAAATATTATGATATTGAAGCTGATGCTGGTACTAAATTATTTTCCGGAAAAATAGAATATAATGGAGAGAAATTTTATTTTCAAAATTATAGTTTAATGTTAAATAAAGCTGATATCGAAAATTTTGGTTATGACGAATCAGATAAAAATACACAACAATTTCGGGTATATGAAAACCCCGAAACCTACTTTCCCGCTTTAACTGCTACTAAAAAAGTAAACGATCTTATCAATAAATACAAAGATCCTAAACAGCACCTTCTTCCAGAAAAAGTCGATAAGACATCTTCTACATATCAGGAAATGAAGGCAGCGGCAGAAGAGGCAACAAAAGATTGCAAAACGGATTATGAAAAGATCGTGGCTCTGACGAAATATGTAAAGAAAATTATGACCTATGATATTTCCTTATCAGGAAAAGGATTAACTGTAGAAAAAGCATGGGAAATGAAAAAAGGTGTATGTGAACAGTTTGGAGATATTATGGAGAGACTGGTACAGATTGAAGGAATTCCTTCTGTAGATACAGCATGGGAAAACAAGAATAATTATCATATTGGTCATGCCTACGTTCTTTCATACGATAAAGATTCTCAAAAATGGATCTGCTGTGATCCTACTGGTGGGAATGCTGATTTAAGTGTTTATGATCAAGCTGGACAGATGACAAATGTAAATAAAAATGTAGTATATTTAAAAAATAATAATGCTTATTATTGGCTGATATATGATAAAAATGATGCTTATGGAAATATTGATTATGATAAATGGGAATTAATGGACAGATGGGGCATCGTTTTACATGATGCAGATTATTCAAACAGTACAGATATTGATGCACGAATGACGGATTTTGATGGAATTCCTGTTGTGGGTGTCTGTGAAAATGCTTTTTTTAATGATAAAGAGATTACATCTATTAAGCTTTCAAATAACCTTGAACGTATAGAAAATGGAGCATTCTGGGGCGCTTCTAACCTAAAAACCATCACTTTCTCTGACGGTGGAAAAGGACTGAAAAAGATTGACAGCCTGGCTTTTAAGGACTGTTCCTCGTTAGAGAGCATTGATCTGTCTAATGCAGAGATTACAGAGATTCCAGCCCGGGCTTTCGAAAACTGTACCTCGTTAAAGTCAGTAAAACTGCCGCCTACGGTCACAAAGATCGCAAACAATGCCTTTTCGGGCTGCAGCAAACTGGAAGAGATAGAGGGACTTGAACAGTGTAAGATCAGTGAACTGTCAGCAACTGCCTTTGATAGCTGTGTAAGATTAAAGGATATTAATCTTTCTAACGCAACAATCGCTGCAATACCAGATCAAATTTTTAGTGGGATGCGTGGGCTTATCAGTGCTACTGTCCCAAAAACAGTGACTTCTATTGGAACAGAAGCTTTTTATGCCTGCAAGAATTTAGAGATGATCAATGGGTTGTCTGACTGCGATATCACAAAGATTGGAGAAAAAGCATTTTATAACTGCTGGAGTTTAAAAGAAGCAGATCTTTCCGGAAGTTCTCTTACTGTCCTTCCTGCGTCTGCATTCAAGGGAGATACTGCCCTGCTTTCAGTTAAAATGCCCAAAAGTTTAAATGAGATTGGGAACGAAGCGTTTTATGGCTGCTCTGCCATGAAGAAGCTTGATCTAAACAATACCAGACTTACAACGATCGGTAATAGTGCATTATCAGATATGACATCCCTTATGTACATAAACCTGCCGGATACGGTAAATAGTGTGGGTGCAAAAGCATTTGATTTAAATCTCCGCTTAGATTCCAGCGATACCGCCTTGATGCCAACGGTTGTATCTGAAAATGTAACACCTGCCTCGGTAAATTATACCGATAATAATGTCTCTCCATGGAAGAGAAGGCAGGTTATCTTTCGTGATAATGCGGTTGCTGTTCATTTTGATGGCAACGGTTCTGACGGAAAGACCGCAAATGCCCCTGTTTTTGCCAGTGCAGGCACAAAGATATCCATACCGGCCTGTAAATATACAAAGAAAGGCTATCTTTTTACGGGATGGAACACAGAAAAAGATGGCAGTGGTACAACATATAAAGATGGGGCAAGGACCTCGGATGCTATTTCCATCCTCTATGCACAGTGGCAGAAAGCAACCGCAAAAGTGACGCTGGAGTTCCCGGGTGGAAAGTATACAAATGCTTCCGGAAGTACATGGGATGACAGTTTTTCATTTACAGCTTCTTTCTCTTCAAATAGTTCGGTTACTTACCTGCCGTTTGCACAGAACATGACAAAAGAGGGGTGTACCTTTGCCGGATGGTATACTGAACCAGAGTATAAAAAGAGAATAGAATCCCTGACGATCCGTACTGCAATAGACGGCATGACCCTTTATGCCAAATGGAACGATACCCATGAACATGTTTGGGGCGAAGGGGCGATCACAACAAAACCGACCTGTACCACACCGGGCGTAAAGACCTACACCTGCTCGGTCTGTAATAAAACAAAGACAGAAGAGATCCCTGCGACCGGACACCAGCATACGGAAGTACGCAATGTAAAAGAAGCCACCTGCAAAGAAGAGGGCTACACCGGGGATACCTATTGCACGGACTGTGAGACCAAACTTTCTGACGGAGAACCAACTGCCAAGAAAGCACACGACTGGGATAAAGGAAAAGTGACTACCGAAGCCACCTGTAAGAACACTGGAGTAAAGACCTATACGTGTAACAACTGCGGTGAGACTAAAACAGAAGGAATCCCAGTGACAGACCATATCTGGGATAACGGCAAGGTAACTACCAAACCATCCTGCATTACACCGGGCGTAAAGACCTATACCTGTACAGTCTGTCAGGAAACAAAGACAGAAGAGATTCCTGCGACCGGACACCAGCATACAGAAGTCCGCAATGTAAAAGAAACAACCTGTACAAAAGAAGGTTATACGGGAGATACCTATTGTACAGACTGTGGGGAGAAGCTTTCGGATGGTAAGATTCTTCCGAAGAAAGACCATGATTATGAAATAAAAGACCATAAAGATGCGACCTGTACAGAAGATGGTTATACGACCTCTTTCTGCAAGAACTGTGGGGATGAGAAGAAAGAAACGATCAAAGCAACCGGTCATCAGCATACCGAAGTACGGGATGCAAAGAAAGCAACTTGTACGAAAGCCGGATATACTGGAGATACGTATTGTAAGGACTGCGGAGAAAAAATTTCTTCCGGAGAAGTGATCGCGAAATTAGCACATACCTGGGATGAGGGAAACATTACAAAGGAAGCTGACTGCAAAGAAACGGGCGTAATGACCTATACCTGCCATAAATGCGGAGCAACAAAAACAGAAGACATTCCAAGGGCAGAGCATACATGGGACGAGGGAGAGGTAACAACAGCTCCTACCTGCATCAAACCGGGAGTAAGAACCTATACTTGTAGTGTCTGCAAAGCAACAAGGACAGAAGTAATAAAAGCGACAGGGCATCTGCATATAGAGACCCGTAATAAAAAGGATGCATCCTGTACAGAAAACGGATATACTGGTGATACGTACTGCAAAGACTGCGAAGAACTTCTGAAAAAGGGTGAAACAGTAGATGCATTAGGACATCAGTGGAAAGAAACAAAAAGGGTAGAACCATCCTATACAGAAGATGGTCAGATCATTTATATCTGTAATAGATGCGGTGAGCAAAAGGCAGAAACCTTTGAAAAGCTCGCTTATCCAAAGGCAGGTACAAAATACACCGTAGCCGGCTGCCAGTACAAAGTCACGAAAGCTGGGGCAGAAGTAAGCCTTATCAAGACAAACAAGAAAGCGAAGCGTGTGACGATACCAGCGGTCATCAAGGTGAATGGAGTTACCTATAAAGTAACATCGATTGGAACAAAGGCTTTCAACGGCAACAAGAAGCTTACGAAGGTAACTATCGGCATCAATATAAAGAAGATCAGCAACAATGCATTCTATAAATGCAGGAGCTTAAAGATGGTAACTATCAAGTCGGTGCTGCTTACGAAAAAGGCAGCAAATAAGAAAGCGTTTAAGGGCGTAAACAAGAAGATGGTGATCAAGGTACCGAAGAAAGTGAAGAAGGCTTATGTGAAGATATTTAAAGGATTGAAAGTGAAATAGAGAAAAAATGAATTTTTATCTTTAATGGACGATTCCTCCCATACTTAGCAAATCTACAACTGGGTATGTACGTTCATTAAAGATAAATTCGTTACGTTGCTTTGCTAAAATAGTAAAATATGATAGAATATAAATACATAAGATATTCGGAAGGGGAAATTTTTTGAAAAATAGCGTACTTTTATTTGGAAAAAATTTAACAGCACCTTGTCTTTCAACTAAATTTGTGGAAGGCAGATTGTATATAAAGTTTAGTTCGAATGCCATTGATGGAGTTGCTTTAAAACGTTTTATTTCTACATTTACATATTTTGACGAAAAATATCATACAAATTTTCCGATTTATATCAATTTCAAAAGAGCTTTTTTTACAGATAAGTTAACATTAGTTCTTTTTGAAACTATTTGTTATCATGTTATTAGGGAATTAAACCATGCTATTCAATTACATTGGGATGAAGATACAAATTTGATTTTTGCTAATGGTTATAAATCTTCGCCATTGATGTTATTAACAACTGGAAAGAAAAAACATTTGGAGGAATATAAAACTAAATATTTTAATGATTCTTATATGAATCATTTCCGTGTATTTGTTTCAGGAGATACGCCATCAGATTCAAGCTTCGTAAATGATTTACTATTTCAGTTCAACACTTTCTTTAAGTTATTTGAAATATCTTCTGATGTTTCTAAAAAAATGGCAGAATTTCTTGGAGAATTAGTCGGAAATGCTAATGAACATACTAATACTGATTGTATTCTTGATATTGATGTTACAGAACCCAAATATGTCAAGAAAAATGACGACCCTAATAAATTATTTTATGGCTTGAATGTTGCTGTAGTTAATTTTTCTAATATTTTATTAGGTGATGGTATAAAAAAATTACTAGCAAATAATAATATTTTAGAGGGACGTTATGGTATTGTAAAAAATGCTTTCAATAATCATAAACGATTTTTTAATGATAATTATACAGAATCTGATTTTTATATGATTACAACATTTCAACATCATATATCTGGTAGAAGTAAAATCGAATCTACTGGAGGAACTGGATTAACGAAGTTAATTTCCTCCTTAGAAAAAATGGCTGATTCACATCATTGTTATGTGGTAAGTGGCAATAGAAAATTAATTTTAGATAAAGATTTTTTAGAATATACTAAAGATGATTGGATAGGATTTAACAAAAACAACAACTATTTAGAGGAAGCTCCAGAAGCATCATTATTAATTAATAATGACATTTATTTACCTGGAACTGCTTATAATTTAAATCTTGTTTTATTGAAGGGAGAGCAAAATGAATAAAATTAATTTAGTTTTTAACAAATGCGATATTTATTTAGGTGGAAATCCATATGGGCGTAGAATTTATAACGAGCAGGTAAAAAAACGCATTAATTTTGATGATGATAAAATTGTAATTGTATTTCCAGAACAGGTGCAACAATTAACATCTTCTTTTATTCAGGGCTTCTTTTACGAAATTAAGGCTAAATTAGGATTAGAAGGAATAGAAAAAAAGGTGTTTATAGAAAATAGTGGAGAAAATTTCAAAAAAGATATTATAAATAATTTAATTTAAGGGGGAACATTACAGTGGTAGATTGTTTGGCATTAATATGCTCTGTTATAGCTGTTATAGTTTCCATTGTCACATATTTTCTTGGACAAAAAGAAAATAATCGATTGAATCAATTAACCTTAGAAGCGGAATATTTTTCAGATATTTATAAAAAATATTTAATAAAAGACATACCAAATGCAAGACGTTTTATCCAGTTTGTTGATACAAGATTAACAGGGACTGGAGAGATGATTAAACTTTTAGATGAATTATTGCAGGATTCATATTATTATATGTATAAAGATCCCACTTTTTTTGAAAAGGTAAAAATACATTCGCAAAAATTATCAGATTATTTAGCTTTATGTAGTGGTAGAAATTATGTTGGAGAGGAACAAACTGAGGTTTTAACAGAAATCAAAAGCTTGTTGGCTGAACTATATTCATGTATAACAAATCATTTAATTGGTTTAAATTGAAATATATATATTAAAAGGACTGATATCCTAGAGGAGTCTCCTTTTATAAAAGATTACAAGGATACAATTAGCAATAAAAACGGTAATTATTAAACCAGTGTTGCTGATAAAAAGGCGTTATAAAATAGAAAGGAATCGGATTCTTTTAAAGGACTCATGCCGGATGGTGTGGGTTCTTTTTTTACAAAACCATAAAATTCTCTGAAAAAAGGTACTACACTTCTCCGAAATTTTAATTGCTGGATTTTTCGGAGAAAAATAGCACCTTTTTTAATTATGCGGAGATGTTTCTGGTATATAAGCATTTCTGAAAATCGTTGTGCTACACCAGACCGAAATTTGTTTTAATTCTCAATCCAGTGTGTTTTTTCTGTAATAATATAATGCAAGTTGTATGAGGTCAACTTCTCCTGACTAGAAGTCAGGAGCTTGGAGGAACAGGGTCAGTAATTATCTAACAAATGCACTCCAATCTTATCTGGATACAATAGACTCGCTCCTTTCCCACAGGAGAAGGAGTGGAGGTCCACCAATGACCAGACGGTTTCCTGGTGAGTTGCCATACCAGGATATATATTTTTATAGGCACAGACCAGCATCTTTTGCTTTCTGTAACCCTTTATTTAAGATATTCTGGGCAGCATTCCTGTCCCGGTCATGATGGGTGTGGCAGTTTGGACAATCCCACTCCCTGTCAGATAACGTCAGATGTTCTTCTCCCTTCATGATATAGCCACAATGACTGCATGTCTGTGTTGTGTATTGTGGCGGGATAAGGACAACTGTCTTGCCATAGAATGCCCCCTTATACTGGAGCATGGTCAGAAAAGTACGCCAGGATGCATCAGAGACTGCTTTTGCAAGATGATGGTTCTTCTTCATATTACTTACTTTCAGATCCTCCGCAGCGATAAAGTCTTGGTTCTCAACTTCCCGCTTAGAGAGGACATGAAGGTAGTCTGTCCTTTGCCGTTCAATCTTTCGATGAAGATAAGCCACCTTCTTACGCTGTGTCTGATAATTCACAGAACCTTGTAGCTTACGTCCCTCCGCCCTGGCGTGTTCCGCCCTCCGGCTGAGCTTATGCTGTGCTTTTGCCAGTTTATGCTGGGAAGAGGCATAAAAGCGTTTATTCTCACGGATACCACCGTCAGAATCATTGATCAGATCGATAAGATTTAAGTCGATCCCATGCATGGAACCTGTCTTCTCCAGCTTCTGGTGAAATGGTTCATCAGAGGCGATGGCAAAAGAAGCCCAGTATTCCCCTACAGCATCTCTTTGTATCGTGATCGTTCCTATCCGGGTATCTGCCGTCCGGTGCAACAGAGATCCGATGATCTTTGGGGAAGCGCCGATGCGTATCCGTCCCAGCTTGGGAAGTGTGACATGATCCTTGTCAAGAAAACGTACATTACAGGTAGTTATCCCTTTTCTGGTGTTATACTGTGCATTTGTCTGATAAGACTGCTCATAAGATTTCTTCTTGAACATAGGAACACCTCTATGCTGCTCCTTCTGATTCTTCCATGCGAAACGGTAGTTTTTGACCGCATTAGCGACTGCCAGTGAATCGATCTCTTTCCCGTAAAGAAAAGGCAGGGCATTCTGTATCCCTTTTACATCAAAAGAAACAGACTGCAGATAATCTATCCGTTCTAAGTACATAGGGACATATGCAGCCGGATGCGATAAAAGGATACTGTCTACCGCTTTTGCTAACCGGTAGCGTTCGTTCCCACAGGCGACTAAATGGTTATAGACTGCCCGTTTTGCTCCATCATTTACAGCGATCAAATGCTTCTGGTAATCGGATGGATACAGTTTTACTTTGAATCCGATATGATATGGCATCTGTGACATCGTATGCATAAAAAGCCCTCCTTTCATGTCTTTATCATATCACATATAAATCACCGTGGAAACAATGGAAGTGATGCCAGATCATGTCCATATGCTCATCAGCTTTAAGCCAAAATATGCAGCATCGAATGTAGTAAAGGCACTCAAAGGGCATAGTGCAAAGATCTTTTTTAAGAATCATCCTGAGATAAAAGCAGATAAGCTGTGGGGTGGACATCTCTGGTCTCACAGTTACTATATGAGTACATTGGGGAATATGAGTAAAGATGTGGTAAAACGATATATACAGAACCAATATCCAGAATAAGAACATTCTTTAAGGCATATTCATCTCCCGGTTTTAACCGGGAGATTTCTACTTATAATTTAATTAAAGAATACGATTCCTTCTGTCTTATAGTTTCTACCGGTTAGATGAAAGTTCTTTGTTCTTCCATCTCTGTAATTTATTTGTTGTATATATTTTTTATAAAAAACGGGCATTGCCAACGCAAATGCCCGTTTTTCCGGTACTAAAATACTAAGGTATTAAAGTATTAGGAGGAGTGATAGTGCAAGAAAATGAGGATTTATAAGGGAGTTGAGATTTGGATGCCCCCACTTCTCCGAAAAATCACCCCCATTTCTCCGAAAAATCACCCCCACTTCTCCGAAATTTTGTCCCCATTTCTCCGAAATTTTGATTGATAAATTTTTCGGAAAAGTGGGGATAATTTTTAACTGTGTGGAAATTCAAATACTAATTTGTCGATGTTAGATGTTGTCGGTATATTTTGGAGATTATTGGGGTCTGGTAATATAATGTCTGGATATTTTTTTCGTAAATTAGTTTGAGTTTCTAAAAGTTCCCATGCTTTTTTAAAAGCTCGTGCTAGGACACGGTTTTTATGTTTTACAGGGGTGTCATTATAGGTTTTTTTTAGTTGTGGAATACGATTTATTATTGTATTGGCTTTTAAATGTGGTGTATTTTTTCCAGATTGTTCAATCGTGGTTACTACGACCATTACGATTTCTACAGCTCGTTTGTTGCGTTCTTTTACGATGCTTGATTTAATGAGGTAAGAATGTGATACTTCCAATAAGGGTGTACCATCTTTTTTTAAATGTGGGCTACCTTTTCTGTCTTTTCTGATGCTGACATTATAAATTCTTTTTATCAATCTTGTCATATAAGGACTGGCAAATCGAATTGTGTTGGATTCGGCATCATAACCCATCCAGACTAGCAACGGCACAGCAGTACCTATTCCGTTTGGTCTGTCCGGATCTTTAATAACTCCGTATATTGTTTGAAAAGAAGATGTTTTTTCAATAATCGAAGTAATGTCATTTTTGCTTAGATTTCTCTTTTTACCTAGTATAGCCGCCAGATCAGGAACATAGACAGTTACGATTTCGTTTACTACGCCTAATTTTTTTGTATTTTGTTCAAAATCCGAAAGGATTATTGAATAAAACATTCGAAGTAAAGGTAAATCGATTGCTTCGATTGGTACGTCTTTGTCTTTGTTGATTTCTCGCAAGGTTGCTTCAGATGCTGGGAAACCCTGAAAAAATAGATTTTCGCCATCATATTGTAATCCTTCAGTTGTTGCCAGAGGTTGAAGATATGCTCCACCATTTTGTTGTAGGGTTAAACTGTTTTTGTATTTGTCGTTTGTAATAATAGCAAGATTAGATGGTAAATTGTCTGTTGTATTATCTGCTTTTGATTTAGTTCGATAACTTTTTTTCTTTTTTGCATCATCTGGTTCTAACATTGTAATTTTCCCTAATATATAGTCCGGATATGTATCAGTTGCCTGCTGTGCCCCCATATGCGGGGTTGCATTTAATAAAGCGGCATATGCCTCTAAGGTCTTAATTTCTTCGCAGGTGAGTTTCTCATCGTTATTTTTTCGTGTCATAAGACTTACAAATTCCTTTCTTACGTCCTCTGCGATAAGCACATGGACCGTATTGTTTTGTGTTTGGTAATACCACCAGTGACCCTCTCCGGTATCGTTATCACTACGAAGCCAGTAGGGAGGATTAAAATCTGTAAAATCAAGTATCACATCTACATAGTTGGCAACAGTAGAAGCCGTCCGCGGGTCTTTGACAGGTATTTTTATCACATCAGATTGCCCTGTTTTCCCATTAAAATTTTTTTCCATTGTTCTCATTCCTTTTGTTTGTTTGTGTTATGGATTACGTAATCAGTATGACAGATTTGCTGTAAAAAACTTTTTTATAACCGGTTTAACAAAAAAACAACAAATAGAATATTTTTGACCATATTAGTAAGAAAGGAGTATGTCATATGTATTATGGAGCAGCATTTTGTTTTGGAGCATCGTTTTATAATTTTACAGCGGCTATTTTGCTAGGAGCAGGATGTTCGTTTGCTGGCGGAAGCATTACAGAGTATATAATCGCAGCTATTATTACTGGCACATGCAGTATCATTGCTACAGTAATTGGGAAAGAAGCTGAACAACTGCAGGAATACCGGCAGGAAGCTATCGGATTTCGGCAAGAGAATGAGCGATTAAAGCAGGAGATTTGCAAGATACAATTAAAACAGGAAATTTATGACCAGCAACATCCATAGCAATCATAGAAAGAACCAGGACAAAAAATAGATAAGACTCACATCTTCGGATGTGGGTCTTATTTGTAAAAAGAATCAGATTCCGTAGATTCTTTTTACAAATAAAACATATTAATGAGAAAGATTACAAATTGTTTTATAAGAGAAAGGACGATATATAATGGAAAAAATGGCAGTACCTACAGGGGATGTCATAAAAGACTGGGATATTAGAGAAGGGGGGAAATTTATCTTTTATTGCGCTCGGGAAAAAAGGAGGGCAGTTTTATAAGAAAAACAAGGATTCTCCTAACCTCTAAATGAAATGTAGGTAGCGAGATGAATTGTATAATTAACATAGCGTCAGTAGTGGGCGGAGAAAAAACGGTATCCCCTACTGACAAGAAGTAAGCACCGCCGGGATGAAACACCGGCATTCAGTCTCCGTAAATACCGACTGGGGATTAAAACAAAGAAATATAAGTGTGGAAAAAAGAGTGGATGAAACAACAGATTTATAATCTGCAGCCTCCACAACAATCATGGAATGATCCGGAACAATGAGAAATGAGACTTACATCTTCGGATGTGGGTCTTTTTTACATGGAAAAGAAAGCATATTAATAAGAAAATATTACAGAAAGGATGGATATGTAATGGAAAAAATAGCAGTACCCACGGGAGATGTGGTTAAAGATATGGATGTTGACAGAGAGGAGTATCTTTTCTTCCTATTGAAAAACGAAACGAATGAATTTACAATAGGGTTAGGGGATATTTTAGAATGCCTCAAATTTGCAGAAGAACAGGGGGAGGTACCGGAACTGCCACAGGAATGGTGGTGGAAAATGAGTGAAGTTTATCCAAGACTTGAGACATATGTTGACGTTCCGGAAGATGAGAAATGAGAAAATTTAAGCTACGCACAGGGGTAAGTAACCCATATGAAATCAATGCGGAAAATTTTGAAAAACTGACACTAAAACAGGAACCTTATCATAAAGTGGGTAAAGACGGAGTTCCCCGTGATTTTGGGGTTTGTCCGGCCTGTGATAACCCGATACAGCTTATTGGATTATATAAAAAATTAGAGAATACAGACCGACCTTATGGAAAACATTATAGCCGCAGTCTTTCTTTTGCTCCATACAATGAGACAGCATATCGCTTTTGCCCTTATAGTTCTAACTCGCGTGAAGTGACAAAAGAATCCCGGAAGAAAGAATTAACTGATTATGAACGAAATATATACAATGCGGTACGAGATTATTTTGATCTGGCAGTCTATATCATACAGCAGGAAACGGGTATATATGTAGGGGAAAGAATGTCCCGAAGAATATTGGAAGATTACCTTTCGGCAGAAGGACATATGTATTACTGGGCTACCCTATATAATATTCCATGGATGCTGCTTTATTTTTTGCGTCCCCGCCCATGTTATGGACTGGAAGTAAAAGACGGGTCTGCTTTACAGATCTTCTTGTCCGAACGAGAGGATGTATGCTTAACATCTGGAAAACACAACGGATATGTAAAAGTGGATAAGACTAATAAATTTTTAAATCTGAATTTTGTATCTATCTTGCATAAACGACAGGTGATCTCTGACGAAGTTAAAGAGACACTACACTTTAATGTATTTTTAAATAATAATATCTTTCCATTAAAAGAACTGTTTGGATCAGACCTTGAGATTAATGAATTCCGCTTTCCTGCTTTGATACAAAAAACGAAATATCGAAAGCAATGGCTGATTGATCTTGCAAAAGAGGTGTTGCCGGAAATATAAAAAACGAGACTCACATCTTCGGATGTGAGTCTTTTTTTTGGTAAAAAGAATTCGATTCTTTTTTCGATAAAACAAATTGCATTACAAAAAAATAATAAAGCTATCTGCTCTACACTCAAAAACGTGTGGGGCTTTTTTGTATCAAAAAAGCCCCGGCATTGGGGATACCGGGGCGAGAGGAAAGTACATGGAAAGCGGTGAATTGCGGGTTCCGCCTTCCGTCTCTAATATGTATTTTTTTTGAATCTTATTCTTTTTTTAATAAACATAAATATTTGACGATTCTGTGAACATACTTGGAAATTTCTTTGTTTTTATCCGTAGTCACATCTTTATCTACAATTCTTCCTACTGTCTCAGACAGAGTCTCCACATTTATAGAGGTGGTCATCCCTATAGATATAGTCCTTTTCTAAAATCGATAGAGACAGATAAATCTCAGTTTTTCTTTCAAAAAATAAAAAATACATATTATATAACGACACGAGACCGAACGGTATGTAAGTCCATTGCTCACCAGATGCCGCAAAACCTGACAAAAACTCGTGCATAGAAGATTTTGCAAACTTTCTATCCTGTCAGCAGGTGCTGGTTGAATACCTACGGAGGACAAATGGCGACATTAGTCCGAACGGTCTGTAACAAAAAAAGAAAGGATGGGGAATATGAAGCGCTCAAGAGATAAACCAGAAATAAACCTGGAACAAACGAAACCCGATCATCAACCAATTATTTTTAAAAAAAGCAAATGAAAAGGAGAAAAGTATAATGAAGTTGAAGAAGATCACAGAAAAAGCCGCTGCTCTTTCCATGGCTACCGCAATGTTAGCATCTGTATGCGCCCCTACCTATACTGCAGTACTCTCTGCTGTACCTGTATCCGCAGCATCATCCAAAGATACCACAAACAATACAGCAACTACAAAAGACCTGGCAAATGCCGATATCATTGATACCTCCAAAACAGGAAGCATCACTGTCCATAAATATGATATCACATCGGCAGAAGCAGCTGGAGATTATACCGAAGGGCAATATAAAGCGACCGGTGAATCAGATAACCGCGTAGAGAATGCACTGGCTGATTATGCAATCCAGGGTGTACAGTTTACATATTTACGTGTTGGTAACATCGAACAGTACAGCAAGACAGATGGAACAGGCAGCAACATTAAAGTTGTTTATGAAATTCCAACTGCATTAGCGCAGATCTTAAAATTAAATGAGGCAGATGCCACAGTGATGACAGGGGATGGAGTTTCTGCACCTTGTACAAATGCAGGTGTATTACATTACACAAGCACACAGATTGAAGATGCATTAGCTGCGATCATTAAAGCAGATGATGTTGCTGCAAAGAATGCATTAGAATCTTACCTCATTGAATATAAAGACCAGAATAAAGACAGTGATGATGTACAGACAGCAGATACTGGTGTGATCGAGACAGATGCGAATGGACTTGCTACAAAGAGCGGACTTCCATTAGGATTATATCTGATGGTAGAAACAAAGGTGCCGGAGCAGGTTACATCTACAGTTAACCCATGGTTCATCAGCCTGCCTTTCACAAATACTGCAGCAGATACCAATACAAACACAGACCATGCAGCAGACGGTGTGGCAGACAGTATCGGTGGTGAAAAATGGCTGTATGATTTCGTATCTTATCCAAAGAACCAGACAGGAAACCCTACGATCGATAAAGCTGTCAGAAACGCTTATTCCAGTGATGCAAAAGACAGAAACGGAGTAGTTACTTCCAGCAAGGATACAAATTATTCTGGTGCATTTGACTCCAAATCCCTGATCGTTTATAACGCAGATACTGCTGCAGAAAACAAAGCAGATACTACAGATGCGGCTTATGTTGCAAACCGAGGCGGATATACTAGCGCAAACAATACAGAAGCCGGCAAGGACGGTAAGGGTTACAGCAACGACTTTAAATATGATGATACAACAACTGCATCCGAAGGTGACCTTCTTGATTACCGTGTTGTATCTAAATTACCACATATCACATCAAAAGCTACTTATTTAAGCCAGTATACATTTACAGATGCATTATCTACTGGTGTTAACTATAACAAGGATTTCAAGATTGCTTTTTATGATAATGCTGCTGATGCAAAAGCTAACAATACAAAGAATGCGAAAGAGATCTGGAACCTTGATGGTGGAAAACATGAAGCTGCTTATGCGACAGTTACCGTATCTGGTGAAGACGGAACTGAAAAAGTGACAGCCAATAAAGCAACGATCACTTTGACAGAGGCAGGACTTAACCAGATCAATGGTACAAATGTAAAAGGTGCTTCCAATCCATACGATGCCGCAGGTGATGTAACGGCTGCAAAAGCTGGCTACTCTGATTACTACATGGTACTGTATTATACAGCAACTGTAAATTCTGATGCATCCGTTACATTAGGTGACAGCGGTAATGCAAATGATATCTCCCTCGTATGGAGCCGTACAAACAATAAGTACAGTAACTCCTTACAGGATAGAAACTATGTATACTCCTATGGTATCGACCTGACAAAGACTTTCTCTGATAACAAAGGAGATGCAACAAAAGTACAGTTCAAGCTTTATAACTCCACAGACGCTTACTATGTTATTGCAAAGAAAACAGAAGATGGACTTTATAACGTAACAGGAAAGACAATGGACAAGGCGCAGGCAACAACCTTTACTCCGGCTGCTTCAGGAAAACTCTATATCAAAGGTTTAGAGGGTGACAAATATCAGCTGACTGAGGTTGCAACAGCAGATGGTTACACATTATTAAAAGACCAGATGGTTATTGATATTCATGAGACAAAACGTGATATCAAGGCTTCTGTAGCTGGTACGACAGGTTTAGATGCCGCTGCAGCTGATAATATCATTGCTAATTATGGCACAGGTATCAAGAATGAAGACGGACAGCTGGTTAACGCAGCGACAACAGACATCGGGTCTAAAGCAGTGGCAGGACCAACAAGTGAAACGGCAAACGGTAGAACAATTGGTAAGACAGATATGTATGTTGGTGACATCCAGGCAGCAACCGCAACCGTAGACAGCAAACCTTGCACACTCCTTACTTCTTCTACAGGAGATACCACATCTCCAAACGCTGAAGTAAAGATGGCGATCGAAAACAACAAGGGCTTTAACATGCCTCTTACTGGTGGATCCGGTCTTGTTGGATTAGTAATCTTAGGAGCAGGACTTTTAGGAGGAGGCGTTTACTCCATGACAAGAAACAAAAAGAAAGAAGAAACAGCCTGCTAATAAAAATAAATAATTCTTTCGTTTCTGACCGGGGACAGGGGATGGTATCCCCTTCCCCGGTTTTTACGTTTAAAAAATATAAGAAGAAAAGCCCACGTATTTGTACGTGGAAGGATTTGAAAAATGAAAAAAAAGATAATACAGGTACTTATTATCCTTATAGGAGTCGCACTGCTCGTTTACCCCTGGATTGCAAATTATCTCAACGAACATGCAGCAAAATCTACGATCAGTACCTATGAGAACGAAGTAAAGCATACAGATAAAAAAGAAAGGGAAGAGATGCTGGAAAAAGCAAGAGAATATAATGAAAAACTAGCTTCTTCCCATGTTGTCCTCACAGACCCTTTCTCTGGAGAGACCAATGGCGGAATAAGCGAAAAAGAATACTACCAGCTCTTAAATCTGGACAATACCGGTGTTATGTGTTCGCTGGAGATTCCATCAATTGATGTAGATCTGCCGGTATACCATGGAACATCAAACAGTGTCCTTGAAAAAGGAGTCGGACACTTAGAAGGGACATCGCTGCCAGTTGGCGGAAAAGATACCCATGCTGTTTTTACGGGGCATACAGGTTTGAACAAAGCAAAACTCTTTACTGATCTTACAGAACTGCAAAAAGGGGATCAGTTCTATATCCGTGTCTTAGATAAGATATTAGCTTATGAGGTCTGCCAGATTGATGTAGTCCTGCCAGAAGATACAAGTAAATTAAGTGTCGTAGATGGACAAGACCTTGTTACATTAGTCACATGTACCCCATATGGACAAAATACCCATCGCCTCTTAGTCAGGGGAAAACGGACAAAATACTCACCAAAAGCTTACGAAAAAGAACGTGCAAAGAAAAAAGCAGGACGTTCCCAATGGATGCGGACTTACCAGAAAGCAATCCTGTTAGGGATTGGCATCACAAGTATTGTCCTGTTCATTGTTTCTTTCATCAGAAAGAAATTACAAAAACGATAGGAGGCTTTTCATGCTGAAAAAAGTTTTTCGGTTTCTTTTTAGTGTATGCCTGATCGTACTTGGGATAGGGATGAGTCTCTATCCCGCAGTAAGGTCAGAAAAGATACATATGGAGGCAATCTCCTACCAAAAAGAAGTAGACAATGCTTATAAACAAAATAAAGAACAAAAGAAGAAAAAAGAATCCGATCCATTTTACCAGTCGATTAAGAAATATAACGAAGATATTTATAAAAACGGACAAAAGGATTTTAAGGATGCTTTTTCCTATACATGGTTCCCTATTCCTCTTAATGGGTTTAAAGAAGAACGGTGTGGATATATCAAGATCCCGGCAATGGATGTACAGCTGCCGCTCTATGTGCGGGCGACCAAAAAGAACATGGCAAAAGGCGCAACAGTCTTAGGCAATACCTCTTTGCCGATTGGTGGGAACAACACAAATTCCGTAATTGCCGGACACAGGGGATACCAGGGCTCACCTTATTTCCGGGAGATCGAAAAACTACAGATTGGTGATAAAGTTTACATCAAAAATCAATGGGAAAAGCTTACCTATATCGTAAAACGTATCAAGATTGTATATCCAAATGACAGTGACGAGGTAAAGATTCAGCCTGGTAAAGACATGATCACCCTGCTCACCTGCCATCCATACCGTAGCCATGGACGATACCGTTATCTGGTTTTTTGTGAACGAGATACCTCAAAAAAAGCAGTGAAGAAGAAAAAAGCAGTAATAGAGACAAAAGACAAAACAATCACCTATGAACCATCAGAACCAGAGATCAAAAAAGAAAATATCATCAAACAGATTGCAGGATTCTTTATCTTATTCTGTATCATTTTCCTGCTTTTCAATAACTTATTTTTTCTTATAAAAAGACAGTTTTATAAGAAAAACAAGGATTCTCCTAACTTCTAAACGGTATTCCCTACTGACAAGAAGTAAGCACCGCCAGGTTTTGCTCGGCAATCAGCCTCTGCAAGGATACTAGCTAGGGATTAAAATCTAATTTTCCTTATAAAAGTTCGATGAATGAGCCCTTATGGTAAAATATTTATCATATTAAATAAGTAAAAAAAATAATACATAAAAAGGAGAAACAATTATGCAGAATTTTGAATTAACTAAACACCAGGTAACAGAAGTAAACTTTAGGGATAATGGCAGACAGAAAGAAGGAGAATCCAGTTTTGACATTTCCGGATCTGTCCTGCTCCCGAAAGACGGGAAAGGTATTATTTTTGAACAGGAGGTTCATCTCGGAAAACCGGAAGAGAATGTATACCTTTATTTAAAGACGCTCACGTTTTTCGCCCAGATTGATGAGTCCAAACCTTTCGTATTAGAAGAAGCAAACAAAAAATGTTATCCTGTGGCAGAAACGCTACTGAAGGAGACGATCAGAAATGTAACAGTATCTTTTGGTATGCCAATCATTGATCTGATGGTCGAAGCAAAGCCAGAGTAACATAACACACCGAAAGAGTCAGAAAATCTGGCTCTTTTTTTCTTATAAAATTTTTTTTATTTTTTCTCATTATAAATTAAGACAAAAGATTGTTAGGCAAAATGTATAATAGGTTATACGCAAAGTAATTTTCAAATGAGAAAAGAAAAAAGGTAATGAGAAAAAAGAAGAAAAAACTCTCCCAAAAATGATACAAAAATTTACAGATATTTCAGTTTTATTTGTTTTAACAACTAAATTTTTTCTTATAATTAACCTGGTGTCAGTAGTGTACAAAAAGAAACGGTATCTCTTACTAACAAGAAGCAATCACCGCCGGGGGTTTTTACTCGGTAATTAAAACAAAGATGATTTCTGAACGGGTAGATTAATATAATATCCATGTGCTGTATAACTCCTGTATAAAGTCCATCTAAAAGTATATATTTTATATGATCTAATCAGAGAAGAAAAAGCACAGGTATATTAGAGAGAAAAAGGCACTCTTATAAGAGTGAAATAATAGCACACATATACTTGTGATAAAAAAATGTCTTATATAAGAGAAAAAAAAGAACAGATATAAGAGAGAAAAAAACGCACTGTTATATCTGCGAAAAAATACAGCTAATACTATGAGTTGTGCGAAAAAAATGCACAGATATAAGAGCGAAAAAATGAACGCATCAATGAAGGGAGTAAGAAATATGGTAAAAGAAGACGATTTTATCAAACTGTAGGTAGTGAGATGAATTGTATAGTTAGCCTAGTGTCAGTAGTGGGCAGAGAGAAAACGGTATCCCTTACTGACAAGAAGTAAGCACCGCCGGATTTTGCTCGACAATCAGCCTTCGCAAGGATACCGGCGGGGATTAAAACAAGTGCTATGGTATTTCTGAACATATTAATAAGGAGATGAACTTCTAAATTTGAACAGCATAAGGGGTGTTATATGGTGAAAAATAAAAGATTAGAAAAGGAGCAGATAACTACAGCTTCGATTAAAAAGCTTATAAGCGTATTGCAATCAGGAACGATAAACTATGAACAGTATCAGCAGGAACTACAAATGCAGCTTGATAAAATGAGTGAAGCAAACAAGGCTTATCTGTCTCAATATGTTACTCATCGAAAAGTTGTCTTGGAGCTATTAAGATTCGTGCTGCAATCAGAGAATTTCGGAAAATACAATAAGGAAGAGTATCTGCACAATCTGATCTATTCTAATTTATGGTTGATTGATGAAAGGTTGGCTTATGCCGATTATATTGCAGTGGAAAATCCGTTTAATGGTGCCATAAAAAAGAGAGGTCCGAATATCGTAGTGCCAGACTACCCAGTTGCAGTATCTGATGAGCCAAATACTGGAAGGGCGTATGAGACAATCACAATCCTTGAGCTGGATAGTTTAATGCGAGATGATTATACAAAAACAGAAAATCCAATAACACAGATATTAAATTATGTTGGTTGTTTGCGTACAAATAAGATGAAAGACAAAAATGGATACCTAATCCTCACAAACGAAAACACACAGTTTTATCTGTATGCTGTCTGCAATCTGACTCCAAAATTGCGAGAACTGGCATTTGACATGGATATGATGGATACACCGGATAAGAAAGGGATGTATAAATATCATAAAAATCGGAATGCTCATATTAAAATACTGTCCTATGATAAAATGTTAAACGATGCAGAAAATAGAAACAATCATAAATACTAGGATATTACCGAATATCATATAGAGAAAAGAGAGGAATATGTACAATGTATTAGATGTAGCAATATATGTGATTAATTATGCTTATGATGCTGGTTGTGGGGAATCAATGAGTAATTTAAAATTGCAAAAAATTCTTTACTATATTCAAGCCGCTTTTCTGGTAGAAAAGAATAGGGAGTGTTTTAAGGCGGTTATTATTGCAGGGGAGTTTGGTCCGGTAATACCAGAGATTTATCAAAAATATAAAATTTACGGGAGAGGAGGAATACCTAAACAGGAAAACAGAAAAGTATTGCAACTTGATTGTGAAAAAATGCGTATAATCAAAAAAGAAGTTACTGAGATATCAAGAGGTGATAAAAGGCTTATTGAGAAAGTTGTAGATACATATGCTGAAATAACAGAACCCATTGTACTCGCAAAGAAGACTTGTGAAGAAGATCCATGGAAAAATACTTCCTTAAATAAAGAGATAAAAAATTCGCTGATAAGGAAGTCTTATTTGGTCGTTAAAAAAAATGGAAGAAATTGATTTTGGAGAACCGGTAGGGGAAGAATATTGGTAATTCATTGTGTGATCAAATATGTGTATTTTCATGCAAGAAAAAATAAAGATAAAAGGAGCGACATCCATGACAGAAGTACAGCAAAAATTTAAAGAAAAAATAAAGAAAGATTTAAATTACGAAGTTGATTTTGCCACATATCACATCACACGAGGACGTGGCTGGTCTAAAGCGGATGGAGCGTGTTCGGCTACCATTGATGCAATATATACGGATAGCAAAGGAATCAGCGGAACTGTAGAATTATTTCTCCAATATCCTTTAAAGATATATAACAGGAAAAAATATCGGCTCACTGAATGGAGTGATATTTACAACCAAACATTTATAGATATTGAAGAAATTAGTAAGAGGTAGTAATTATACATGTTGTATTATTTATTTTAATTTTGGGTATATCAACATATTTAGTATCAAAAAAACTTGTGTTAAGTAAGAAAATTGTACCGATTAAACAATCGGAGTGCAGCACGATATAAAAGAAGATGTAATGATTATGTTGTATACGATAAAAGTAATACTAGGAATCTTGCTCTTGATTGATTTATTTTTAATTGTCAGAGTAGAAATACACAAGCTTTTCCATATTATTCCAATATATCCAAAACATCATGAAGCAAGAAAATGGGTTGCTACAATCTTATCCACAATTTTAATTCTGAGTGCATATTTTTAACAAGAATGGGAGGCAGTGTTTCTATGTTACTTGATATTTTCCCTGGACGAAATTATTCTGGGATAAAATTATGGTTTAAAACAAAGCGATTTTTTCACTATTTTAATGATATGTATTTTCATGCAAGAAAAATAAAAGGAGAAAGAGTATGTGTACATTTTATTCGAAAAAATGCGGCATCGGTTGCGTCTTATCAACCAAGGAGTTCAAAAATTTTATAAAAAGATATTATGAGAGACATCCTGATTTATCTGAGAATGAAATAAAAACTTTGAATTTATCTATAACTGAGAGTACTTTTGGAGAACGCTCTTTTAAAAGAAGCGATGGACATGGATTTTTTACGTTTAAAGAAATTGATCCCGAATATAATGATGAAATAAAATTATTTCCATTGAAACAGAAGAATAAATGTAATCAAAGCTACATTGATTTACAGAAGAAAAAGCATTATGCAATTTTATGGGATATGCATCCTAATCTTAATATATCAGAATTACTCAATGTATCATTTGATAAAAATGATATAAAACAAATTCAAGAGGATTTTAAAGGGGCGTTGAGAGATTATCTTCCTGAAAAATTTCGATGGAATAAACATATCGGAATATATTCCTATGCTTGGGCTTGGGATATGGTACTCGACCAAGAAGACTGTTGACATCCTCCCACGGATAAATCCGTGGGATTCCTTAGATTATAACAACATCAC
>ENA-ORUN01000474-ORUN01000474.1-human-gut-metagenome-genome-assembly--contig:-NODE-474-length-48661-cov-6.152718_pt1 | contig 48661 bp, 47 predicted proteins | sample MGYA00242080_ERZ509209 | MGnify/ENA primary metagenome ERZ509209 (study PRJEB26280, sample SAMEA2338786) | human gut metagenome | biome: human gut; feature: human-associated habitat; material: faeces... | reverse complement strand
TCTACAGCTGGATCAACTTCAATGGATTCTGGATCTACTTTTGTGGTATCGCCAATAATTCCAATAACTGATTGTGTTGCCCCATTTACAACATTCACTCTTAATCCTAATTTTTCTACTGATTCTGATACTTTTTCTACATCTTCTTTAGATGCTGTTGATTTCATTACAATAATCATTTTTCTTTTCCCCTTTTTTCTTATTCCTTGATATAAATAAAAAACTCTCATCCCTAAAGGACGAGAGCTATCGCTTCGTGATACCACCTTTGTTCATTAATATATTACTATATTAATCTCATTGAGTACAATCATACTCTTCCACGTTAACGGGTGTAACCGGAGATGCCTACTTAAAAACTGTTCAACACTCTACTCCAAGACGAATTCAACAAAAACATTTATTTTCCTTTTCACCAACCAGGAAATCTCTACGCTAAAGGTTAATGCCTACTCTTTCTTTTCACAGTATTTATATCAAATGTAAACTTATTGTATACAAATTCATTTTCACTGTCAACTCTTTGTATTTATTTTATTTAAAAAATAATAAATTATTTTTCTCCTAACATAATCACAATCGTATCTCCTTCTTCAACATATTCTCCCTTTCGAGGAAGTTGATCAATAACAACACTTCCTTTTCCTTCAAATTGAAAACGCAAAGAAATGTTTTGAACTTCTTTTCTTTGTTTACCAATATAGTTTTCAACTTTAATAGTCTTTTTATCCATCACTGAAAATGATTTTTGTCTTTGTGATTTTACTTTCTTCACATTTAAAGCTGGTAAAATATCTAAAAACATCTTTCTTGCAATCGGTGCTACCGTTGTTCCCCCATATTGAATACAGTTTTTAGGATTGTCCATCGCAATATATAAAACAATTTGTGGATCATCTATTGGGGCAATGCCGACAAAAGAAAGAATATAGCCTCCACCAACATAACTTCCATTGACAGCTTTTTGAGCTGTTCCTGTTTTTCCCCCAATTCGATAACCATCAATATAAGCATTTCTTCCTCCACCATCAGTAACAACACTTTCTAAAGCATCTCTTACTTTTTTGGCTGTTTCTTCTTTAATGACTTGTCTTTTTACTTTTCTTTTTGCTTGATAAATAATTTCATTATTATTATTGCGCACTTCTTTTAAAATATGAGGTTGTAAAAGATAACCTCCATTAACACAAGCAGAAATTGCACTCACGAGTTGTAAAGGTGTCACAGAAATACCTTGTCCAAAGGCAACTGTCGCTTGTTCAAGTTCATGGAAATTTTTATAGTCAAACATGATTCCACAGGATTCCCCTGGCAAATCAACTCCTGTTTTTTGTGTTAAACCAAATTTTTTTACATAATTATAAATTTTTTTTTTTCCAAGACGACGCCCAATTTCAACAAAGCCGGGATTGGATGAATTTTGGAGTACTTCACGAAAGGTTTGTAAACCGTGTCCTCCTTTTTTCCATGATTTAATGCGAGCTCCTGAAACATATTCATATCCTTGATCAAAATACGTATCTTTATCCATATCAAAGAGATTTTCATTAAGTGCACTAGAAAAAGTAATAATTTTAAAAGTGGAACCTGGTTCATAGGTTTTCCAAATAGGAATGTTTTGATTATAAATGGAAGAATCTTCGTTTTTATAATCATTAGGATTGAAATCAGGTTTACTAGACATTCCTAGAATTTCCCCATTTTGAGGATTCATTGCTAGAGCCCAAATACCATCAGGATGGTAAATATCATAGGCATTGTTGAGTTCTCTTTCAATAACATCCTGAACTTTTTTATCGATTGTAAGGGATAAATTCATTCCTGAAAGACTTGCACTGTAATGGCTTGGATACATTTTTAAATTATGGCTTTTTGCATCCATATAATAATCAATCGAACCATTTTTTCCTTTTAAATAGTGATCATATTCTAACTCTAATCCAAGTAATCCTTGATTATCAATACCAACAAAACCTAAACAATGACTCAAATACTGATTTAAAGGATAATATCGTTTGGTATCTTTGATTAAATAGACTCCTGATAAATTTAAACGTTGGATGCGTAATGCTTTTTCATCATCTAATTGTCTTCCCTCAGGAGATATTCTTTGAATCGATACCTTTTTATTTAATTTTTCTTCTAAAGACTTGGCATCTACTTGAAGAATTTTAGATAAAGAAATCGCGGTTGTGGCTTTATCTTGAATTTGACTAGGTACGACAACTAATGATGCTGTCGTTAAGTCTGTTGCAAGTATATTTCCACTACAATCATAGATTTTCCCACGATTAGCTTGTACAGGAAATGATCTTTGCCAAGATTCTAAGGCTTTATCATAAATCGTTTTACGATCGATGATTTGTATATATCCTACTTTAAAAATAAGAGCTAGACTTAACAAAACAATAAAGAGTTTAACCATTTTTATTTTTTTAATCGTTTGTTCAAATAACATAGTCTCACCCTTATAAAATATGAAAAAAAGGGCATTTTATGCCCTTAGGATAAGGTGATCGATAAACTATCACCTTTATGAATCACTTGATTGGCTTCGATACTTTGTGAAGTAACATGCCCACTTGTTCCTTCAATTACTAATTGAATTTCTGCCAAGGAAGCATAGGTTTGTACCTCTTTTTTAGACCAACCCGTTAAATCAGGAAGCGTAATATCTGTTCCTTCTGTTTTAATAAAGATTTTATCCCCACTTGTCACTTTACTTCTTGCTAGTGGATATTGTTCAATGACACTACCACCATTACCAATAACTTGTACATTTAATGATTTTGATTCAAGTTTTGATTTTACATAATTGACAGATTGATTTGTATAGGAATCTAAAGTATAACTTTCATCAACTGTTTTTTCATCTGGCGCATTATATTGATTAACTACTTGTAAAGCACTTGTCATTGTTTGTTTGACAATATTGGGCATATATTGGGCATAAGAATCCCCTGATTTAAAGGTAATAAACATCACAACTTGAGGATCTTCATAAGGCGCAAGTCCAACAAAAGAGTGCATATAGACCGAAGTACTATATCCGCCGTTTTCAACAACTTGCCCTGTCCCCGTTTTACCAATCATACGAACACCATTATCTAATCGATAATTTTTACCTGTTCCTTGTTGATCTTCGATAACACCTAACATCAAATCTCTTACTTCTTTGACCGTATTTTCTGAAAAGATTTGTTTAGAATATTGTGTTGTTGCTTGGTACGTTACTTTATTGATATCAGGATCAACGATTTTTTCAACAACATGAGGTTGAACAGTTTTTCCCCCATTGCCAAAAACACTATAAGCTTTTAATAGTTGATAAGGGGTTACTGTAGACCCTTGTCCAAATCCAGTAGTAAGGTATTCCAGCTTTCCTGCACTACTACGCGTATACGCATTAATAGAAGAAGAACATGCAAGTCCATCCATGGTATCTCCTTGGAAGAAACCTAAATCATTGAGTTTTTCAGTTAACACTTCTTTAGTAACATATCCTTTATCTAATAAATTACAAATAGCCACGTTACTTGAATGATAAAGTCCTTGATCATAAGTAATCGAACCCCATCCTTGACCATGATTATGGTCTTTAATCGTTGCAACAAGTTTATTTCCATAATAAACATTATACATTCCTGAATTATAGTAAGCATTATGATCATATTTACCTTCTTCAATCGAATCTGCATAAATAAAAGGTTTGAAAACAGAACCACATTCAATCGTTCCTTCTAAAAAGTAATTATTGAATGTCGAAATATTTCTTTCATTAGGATTAAATGAAGGATAAGTTGACATTGCTAGTATTCTTCCTGTTTTAATTTCCATAACACCCGCTGTAACCACTTGTGCTCCGCTTTCATTGTAAGCATTTGACATCAAATAATCGAGGTCTCTTTGTAAACCACTGTCAATCGTTAAATAAATATCCTGTCCATTCGTTGGGTCTTTTTCTCTTAACGTTCCATCTACTAAAGCATAGCCATTAGCATCTGTTTGATATACCTTGTATCCATTTTTTCCTTTAAGTGTTTTATCATAAGAAAGTTCAAGTCCCATTTCACCAACCATCTTTTTAATACTTTGGTCTTCATAGCTTTTTGCATAACCAACAATATAACTACAAAAATCACCTAATGGATAGTAACGTGAATTTGATTCACTGAATTCAATTCCTGATAAATTCAAATCTTCGATTTGTTTTTTAATCGAAGCCGAGAGATTATTTCCTTGACTTCCTAATTCTACTTGGTATCTTCCTGCATCTTTGGCACTTTGAAGTTTTGTCGTAAGTTCGTTTTCATCCATTCCTAAAATAGGAGCCAATTTACTTGCTGTTTTACTAATATTTTTAACATAAGCAAGTTTTTCCCCATATCCTGTACGATTTGAAGATAAAACGAGAATAATTTTATATTTTTTTACATTGACCGCCACTTTTTCTTGATCACTGGTATAAATTTGTCCTCTTTGAGCATATTCAACAGCTTCTTTTTTACTTCTATTTCTCGCAAATTCAGCAATATTTTCACCACTGATCAAATGTTTTCCTGTCGCACCTAAAAATACAATATTAACAACAAGAGCAAAAATAATAATAGCAAAGACAACAGCTGTTATCTTTGCGCTTTTTGATTTCTTCATTATTCTTGAACTCCTGCTGTTGAAGCAGTTGCATCATTTTGATAAGTATATCCTTTAGATGTAGTTACTTCGGCAACTCTATTAAATGAAACAAGTTCTTGTTTTTGCATTTGTAAGCTATCAATATCTGATTCAACTGTATTGATTTCATTTTGTAACTTTTGAATTGTGCGGTTATAAGAAGATTCAACAGACTTAACCATAATAATTCCAAAGACAAAAATAACTGTTGTAATAATTAAAAATGTTTGTGCAAATGATTCAAAACCTGTTTTTCTTCTTTTTTTCATACTCTGACCCTCTCTATTACTCTTAATTTAGCGGAATGAGAACGATGGTTCTCATTTAATTCTTCTTCTGTTGCGATAATTGGTTTTTTATTGATGAGTTTAAATTTTGGTTGCATTCCTTCAGGAATAACAGGTAATCCTTTAGGTACATCCTTTAATTTAGAAACCTCATTAAAAGTATATTTACATATTTTATCTTCCAAACTATGGAAGGTAATAACAGCAATACGCCCATTTATATTTAATAAATCTAAAGCATCTTTTAAAGCTATGTCAAAGACATTTAATTCATCATTGACGGCAATTCTTAATGCTTGAAAAGTTCTTTTAGCGGGATGTCCACCTTTTCTTCTAGCATAGGCAGGAATCGCACTTTTAACGATTTCTACCAATTGGAAAGTTGTATCAATCGGTTGAATTTCACGTTCTTTTTCAATTCTTCTAGCAATTTGTTTCGCAAATTTTTCATCGGCATACTTATATAATATTTCTACAAGTTGTTCGTAACTATAATGATTGACAATTTCATGGGCATCTAAAGAAGATGATTGATCCATACGCATATCTAATCTGGCATCATAGTTATAACTAAAGCCACGCTCTGCATTATCAAATTGTGGTGAAGAGACCCCTAAGTCAAAAAGAATCCCATCAACATGTTCCACACCACGTTGATTAAGTTCTGCTTTAATATTTTTAAAATTTGATTGAATAATGGTAAATTGATTTCCAATAGTTTCTAATCTTTGTCTTGCTGCTTGAATCGCATTTTCATCTTGATCAAAACAATACAAATGTCCAGTTGTCAGTTGTTTTAAAATCAAGCTTGAGTGTCCTGCTCCACCAAGTGTACAATCGACATAAATACCATCGGATTTCACATTCAAACCTTCTACTGCTTCATTTAATAAAACTGTCACATGGTTGAACATACTTTTCCTCCTATAAACTAAAGTCATCTAATGATTCTAAAATATCATCATAACCATCTTGATTATCGTTATAATATTGATCCCATTTTTCTTGTGACCAGATTTCACCATGATTTCCAGCACCAATAATGACACATTCTTTTTCAAGTCCAGCAAGTGTACGTAGGTTTGTGGGTATATTAATTCTTCCTAACTTATCAAATTCACACTCACTGGCACTAGAAATGGTAAAACGAATGGCTTTACGCACTTCTTTTTTGTTTGAAGGAAGTGCTAAAAGCTTTTGGCAAAAAGGTTCCCATTCTTCTTTGGTATAAAAAGCAAGGCATCCATCGAATCCACGAGCAACAAAAATAGAGCCTTGACATTGATTTCTAATCTTTGATGGAATTGTAAGACGTCCTTTGGCATCAATAGAGTGCCTAAACTCACCCATGAACATATTTTTCACCCACTTTTTAACACTTTTATATCCTTTTTTACCACTTTATACCACCATTATATACTCTTTATATCTATTATTCAATAAACGAATGTGAATAAATCATGGGAAATGTTCACAAAATGTGGATAAAGGCATAAAAAAAAGAGGACCTTCGTCCTCTAAAAACAAAAAAATCACCTAAACGGTGATCTTCTTATAAAACTTTTTTACCTTTGTAAGTTCCACAATGTTTACAAACTCTATGAGACATTTTGTATTCTCCACATTCTGGACATACAACTAAAGTTGGTGCAGATAATTTATCATGTGTTCTTCTTTTATTTCTTCTTGTACTAGAAACTCTTCTAAATGGTACTGCCATCTTTATATCCTCCTATTGTTTAAAATAATCTTTCAATTTTGCTAACCTTGGATCAATGTATTCCTCATCTCGATCTTCTTGACCGTCGAGTATTTTCCAACCTTTACCTGATTCCTTGATGTTAGCGTCATCTTTTACGACCCTCATTGGCACTTCTAACATAATGTTTGAAAATACAACTGGTGTAAAATCAACCACATCTTTTTTTGCTTCATGAACGTCTTCAAGCGGATCAGGTTTTTCAAAAGAAAATACTTCCGTCGAATCGATATCAAATGGATAATCAACATCTTCCAACGTTAACGCACATGGAAGAATCATTGTTCCTTTAATATTTAAATCAACATATAATCGTTTATCTCTTGTATCAAGATTCCCGGTACCTGAAACGATGACATCTTTAAGACCATTAATATGGGCATACTTTTCAAACATTTCACTAGGAAAAGTTATTTCTTCTTCAAAATCAAATGTTCCTTTGTGTTTAATAATCCACTGTAAGCTATACTTCATATTAATCACCTTTCCATAACCGCAAAACCTATTATATAGAAACTCACAACATAAGTCAATCTAAAAAAGGCTTAAAATCACAATTTTCGCTCTTTTGTGAAGTTCTTTAACATTATAACAAAATCCAAATCTAAATCAACAATTAAATCATTTTTTCTACATCATTTAAGACATCTTTATTTTTCATAATCTTTACTAATTTATCTATTTTTCTTTGATCTAATGTTTGATTTGTCACTTTAGCAACTGTTTGAATAAACGAACGCATATCTTCTTCATTATTTAAATCTTTCTTTTGCAGATCATTTGCAAGTTTAAAAATATCTTCCTTTTTAACATTTGTCTTTTTAGAAACGCGCTCTACAAGTAAATCTTTATCTTTCATAATATCACCACTGTATATTATGAAAGATAATTGAAAACGTTAAAAAAAGAGATTAATCTCTTTTTCTACAAATAATATGAATTGGTGTTCCTTCAAAACCAAACGCTTCTCTTAAACGGTTTTCTAAATAACGTTTATAACTGAAGTGTAAGTATTGAGGATCATTTGCGAATAAGACAAATGTTGGTGGACAAATCGCCACTTGGTTGGCATAAAAGATTTTTAATCTTCCTCCATTAAATGTTGTAGTTGGATTCATTAATTGAGCATCCACTAAAACATCATTTAATACACTTGTTTGTACACGTTTACGTGAGTTTTCATAAGATTCTTGAATCAATGGAAAAATTTGATTCACTCTTTGTCCTGTTTTTGCGGATGTAAAAACAATACGTGCATAATCAAGATATTTAAATTGTTCATGAATTTCTTTTTCTTTCTTTTGCATTGTTTTTTCATCTTTATCAACAAGATCCCATTTATTATAAACAATGATAACCCCTTTACCTGCTTCATGAGCATAACCGGCAACATGTTTATCTTGTTCTCTAATTCCTGTTTCACCGTCAATAACAACAAGAATGACATCACTTTTTTCAATGGATGTTAAAGCTCTTAAAATTGAATATTTTTCAATATTTTCATAGATTTTTCCTTTTTTTCTCATTCCTGCAGTATCAACTACACGATATTTTTGTCCATCTTTAACAAATGGTGTATCGATAGCATCACGTGTTGTTCCTTCTATATTTGAAACAATAACACGTTCTTCTCCTAAAATTGCATTAGTAAGAGATGATTTTCCAACATTTGGTCGACCAATAATTGAAAAACTAATTTCATCATCATCTGTTTCTTCTTCTTGTAAATCAAGTTGAGAAATAACTTCATCTAATAAATCCCCAATTCCAATCCCATGAGAACCAGATACTGGAATAGGATCTCCTACACCTAAGGCATAGAATTCATAAATATAATCTTTAAATTGATTGTCATCAATTTTATTAACCGCTAAAATAATAGGTTTTCTTGATTTTTGTAAGATACGTGCAACGTATTCATCTTCTTTAGTAATACCTTCTCGACCATTAACAACAAAGATAATGATATCTGCTTCTTCAATGGCAATTTCTGCTTGCATCTTAATTTGTGTTGTAAAAGAGGCATTTTCTAATTCAATACCACCTGTATCAATAATATTAAACTCTTTCGTAAGCCATGATGCTTTGGCGTAAATACGATCACGTGTTACCCCAGCAACATCTTCGACAATAGAAATTCTTTCTCCAACAATTCGGTTAAAAATTGTTGATTTACCAACATTGGCACGACCAACAATAGCAACAACACCTGCCATATTATTCCTCCTTTGCTTTTTGTATTAAAGTTAAAACTTGTTCAACAACTTCTTCTAAAGTAAGAGACGATGTATCTAATTCGATGGCATCCTCTGCTTTTTTAAGTGGTGAGATCTCACGATGTGTATCTTGATAATCTCTTTCTTCAATTTCTTTTTTGATTGTTTCTAAATCAGCATCAAGACCTCTTTCTAAATTTTCTAAATAACGTCTTTTTGCACGTGTTTCCACACTCGCAATTTGATAGATTTTTAAATCTACATTTGGTAAAACAACCGTTCCAATATCACGTCCATCAAGAATGACATTTCCCGCTTTTGCCATTTTTCTTTGTTCATCTACTAAAAAGCTACGTACCACTTGATATTTAGAAACACAACTTGCCCCAAGTGAAACTTGGTCTTGTCTAATTTGATTACTTACATCTTCATCATTTAAATAAACTTTATTATCTGGTGTTAGACGTATTTGAATATGTTCGATTGCTTGTTCAACCGCTTTTTCATCATTTAAATCAATTTTTTGAGTTAAACAATAGTAAGCCACGCAACGATACATAGCACCCGTATCAATATAAATGAAATTTTCTTTTTTCGCAACCATTTTTGCAATTGTGCTTTTTCCAGCAGCACTTGGTCCATCAATAGCAACTGATATATTTTTTTTCATACATTTCTCTCCCTTTAAAAAAACTAAGGCTTACCTTAGTTTAAAAGAAACTTTGATAAACAATCATTCCAAGTAAAGCAATAAAAATAACAACTAATAAAACATTAATAACATTCATTACTTTAACGACTTTACTTTCCTTTGGTTCATCAACTTCTTCATCTTCTTGTTCTTCAACGATTTGTTCTTCGTCAGATTCTTCTTCAACAACTTCTTCTTCAACAACTTTTTCTTCAACAACTTTTTCTTCAACAGGTTCTTCTTCAATGATTTCTTCTTCCACTGCTTCTTGATTTAAAACAGCTTCTGCTTTTTTAGCATCTTCTTCAGGTGACATTGAAGCAAGTTTTTCCATTAAAGACATCTTTTCTTTTGGCTTTTCTTCATCAATTTCTTCTTTTTCTTGATTAATAAACATACCTCTTGAAAATTCTTCTGTGGCAAAGTCTTCTACTGAATCAATTTTAATCGTTCTTTTTTCAGGTTCTCTTATTTTATTTAAGATATCCATACGTGTGTTGTACTCATCTTGTTTTCCAACACTTTCTTTAGCACTTTTTAAAGCTCTATCGAGTTCCTTTGAACTTTCTTCACGCATTTGTTCAAAAGTCTTTGCTTCTGTTAAAGTATCTTCTAAATTTACTTCTTTTTCATCTTTTTTATCTTTTTTCATAAAAGATAAAAAATCATCTTCTTCCTCTACTTGTGGTTTTTCTTGTCTATTTTCTTTTGAAATAGCTACTTCATCTTTTAAACCATCTCTTAACTCTTGATATTTTTTTACTCTTGAATACGTCATTTTCCCACCGTCCCATGCCATTATAACATAATAATGATTATAAAAAAAGAAGCCCTTTTTAGGCTTCTTGTAGATATTTACTTTTAAATCTTTTTTCTACCGGTCTTACAAGATAATAAACGACTCCTGTAATGATTCCTTTAATGAAATTAAAAGGAAAATAGATAATAAAGATCGCTTGTCCATAAGGGGACATAAATGATAAAAAACTTGGTATTGAAATATTGGAACCATATTGTTGATTAAAAGCTTGGATATCAACAGCAAATGGTAGATTTGTATACCATGTTGGCTTTTGCATTAAATACGTTGGTGTTACAAAGAAATAATTAATAACAAACATAATAAAAGCAAATATCAGCATCGTTAAGACCATATCCAACAAATAATTCTTTCTACTTTTTTCTGGATCAAATTTACGTGCAAGTAATGAATACGTTACACAAATTGAAAGTGAGGCAATAAGTGCCGCAATTTGTCCAATCGCAATTGGTCCAACTGGTCCTTTAAATAAAATTGAAACAAAAAACTTACAAATACAAACAAATAAAGCTGGAACAAATCCTAAAGTTGAAATAGCCACCAATACGACAATTTCTGATAAATCTAAATTCAGCCAAGGTGCAAAGGGATAAGGAATCTCAATCAAATTCAAAATCATCCCAAGTGCTGCCAGCATAGCCGCTAAAACCATTTTTTGTGTCTTAGTACTTTTCATAATAATTCTCCTTTAAAATAAAAAATATCATGAAAATACTAATCTTCATGACTAAAAACATTATTTAAAAAAATGTCTTTCTTCCATCTAGACTCTACTATCGGTAAAGGAATTACACCTTTTCAGCTTGCGCTCGCGGACTATCACCGCCGGTCGGGAATTTCACCCTGCCCTGAAGACTTTCTTTTCGTTTATTATTTTAACACTTCCACAAAAGAAATCAAATCATATGATTTCTTTAGTCATAAGGTTTATATTCAACTGTTTTCTTTTTAAAATCAATAAACAATTGAAAAGCATGACGATTTTCATTCTCATCCCAAATTTCAACAAACTCTGGTGTTACTTCAATAAGAATTTCACTCTCTACATGCGAATAAGCATTATAGCTTTGCCATAAATATTCTTTATATTTCTTTTCAAAAACTCTTCCTGGTTCATCTACCACAAGCCCTTTATTGACAGCTGTCCCTTCAACTTGTGTTCCATTAAAACACATTGCAACACGATTATTTTTAAATAATTGTTGTGTCTTTCTAAAATTTTTATCTGTTTTAAAATAGATTTTATCATTATAAAAAAGACAACTTACATTTCGAACCATAGGATAATTATCCTCGCAACTCGCAAGTGCCATAATTTTCCAATCTCCCATTTTTTGTTTCATGATTTCTTTAGCTTCTAAAAATTCCATCCTATTTCCTCCTATATAATTCCTTGATATCCTAAAATAAATAAAATCATTGTTACTAAAATAATACCTACGACAAAGATATATCCTTTATAGACACTTCCTTGTCGATCTGTTGTTTCCACTAAATGTGTTCTTCTTAATATTTGAACCACTGGTTTATATAAGAAAAAGACAATGGCGGCATTCATCGTTGCTTTAATTAAATTAAAAGGTAAGATTCCTGGAAGCAACATAGGTACAATAGCGCTTCTTGGCATCCCATAATAAATCGGTGTAATAATATAATTCCAAATAAGCATAGAAATCGTTGTACAGATAACGCCTAAGACAAGTCCTAAAACTGCTCCTTTTTGATTATGGATTTTTTTATACATAAAAGCTGCCATGCAAGCAAATGAACAGGTTGAAACCATGTTCATTAAGACATCTAAGATATTACCTCCCTTTAACATAATTTCAAAAACCGAACAAATAAAACTCATTAAAAAAGATGTCATGGGACCATAAATAAATCCCCCAATAACAATTAAAATATCTTTGGGATCATATCTTAAAAAAGATACTGCTGGAACAATGGGAAATGAAATCAAAACATTGACAATCATTGCCATGGCACAAAGCATCCCTACTGTTGTTATTTTCTTTGTACTCATTTTTATATACCTCCTTTAAACAAAGAAAACGCACCTAAAATAATCTTCTAGGTACGTTTTTGTATATAAAAAGTAATACAAAAAACACTTCTTTCATCCAGACTTTAACTGTTGCTACTGGAATTTCACCAGTTCGGCCATTATTGGTTCGCGGAGTTTACCGCCAGTAGAGAATTTCACTCTGCCCTGAAGTATTATTTTATTGCACTTCTATTATATAACTATTTCTATCTTTTTTAAAGGTCTATCAATCCATAATGTTTTAAAGCATAAGCAACACCGTCATCATCAACATCTTTCGTCACAAAATCAGCAATGCTTTTTAACTCATCACCGGCATTACCCATAGCTATGGCAAGAGACACATGTTGTAACATTTGTTTGTCGTTTCCCCCATCGCCAAAAGCCATCGTATCTTTTAAATCAAGACCATAATATTCTAGGAATTGATCGATTCCTAATTGTTTTGTCCCACCTATTGGTGAAATGTCACAAAAAGTCGGATGCCATCTTGCTGAAATACAATGAGGCATATGACTTAATATTTCTTTTTCTTCTTTTTCATCAACAAAACACATGATTTGATAAATAGATTTATCAATGACATGACTACAATCTCCTGCAGGATGATCATCATTATGAGTAATGGCATGAATGGCATCTACACGCTTATCGCGGTAATTGAAATATTTTGTGTTTTCTTCGGTAAAACCACAAGGAACTTGATGGTCTTCTAAATAATCAAGCAGAGCTTGTAAATCTTCTTTTTTAATGGTATTTGAGTAAATGATTTGATCATTTGTATAACAATATTGTCCATTTAAAGTAATGTAACCATCAAAAGGAAAATCATTTAACACATCTAAGCCATCTTTTCCTCTTCCTGTCGCAATAAAAAGTTTAATGCCTTTTTCTTTTAATTTATATAAAGCATCAAAGGTTGATTGGGAAATTTGATGATTTTTAAAACTTACAAGTGTTCCATCGATATCAAAAAAAATTGCTTTTACCATATTATTTACCTATATCCTTCATTTTTTCTAAACGTTTTAAATAACATTCAATACGTTGGAGTTCTTTACCAAGAACTCTTTGTCCTGAATAATAGTATTCTACTGAACTTTCTAAATCTTCTAATTCAATATTTTTTATTAAATAATTGATTGTTCCAAGATTACCATCTAATAAATGAACCTGAGGAAGTAATTTATGGAAACTATCTTTAAAATAATTAAAATGTGTGCACCCTAAAACAAGTGAACCATATTCTTCAAAATCAAAACATGAAAGAGCTTCTTTTAAATAAGCTAAAACATCTTCACTTTCAAATTCTAGTCTTTCTGCAAAACGAACAAGCTTTGGCAAAGCCACTAAATCAACTAAATGATCTTTATCTACTCTTTCTACAAGATCCAACATCTTTTTCCCTTTAACGGTAATTGGTGTCGCACAAACTAAAACCTTTTGATTTCCATAAAGATCGACTGCTTTTTTAACCGCTGGTTCCATTCCAATAATAGGAATATGATATTTCTTCCTCATGATTGAAACAGCGGCACTGGTAGCGGTATTACAAGCAATAACGATTGCTTTACAATCACGTTCAATCATAAATTGAATGATTTCATCTACATAACCTATAATTTCTTCTTTTGTTTTTTCCCCATAAGGAACATGTTTTTCATCTGCATAATAAATAAATTGTTCATGAGGCAATAAATGCATTGCTTCATATAAAACAGATAAACCACCTATTCCTGAATCAAAAATACCTATTTTCATATAATTCCTCTTTCAAACATTCTACAGTTATTATAAAAAAAGATATTGCGTTAAGCAATATCTATTTTTCTTGAAGTGTGACTTCAATTATAATATTTTATAAATTTAGACATTGTAAAATTACCACAAAGAAAACAATAATATTATCTTTAGATAACGTTTTACTCAATATCAATTATAAGTCTATCATCAACAATTTCATCGATTTGATTCGATTTTATAATTCGATTTACAAAATCATAATTAAGAAGATCTTCATTCCATATGCGTATAATATTTCTTTCTGTACAATACTGTAAACTTTTTATTATTCTTGAAATTCTATAAATATATCCTCCTTCATCAAATGCAGCGCCATCATCTTCATACTCTCCACTTTTTTCAGAATATTTTACAATTGGAAAATTGCGTATTGCTTTTTCTTCAATTTGTAAATAATTATCAGCCATTAATTTACAGCAATCATGTGCCAATAATAATGTTTTTAAATCTTTATAAACTATTCTATATTTTATATTACGAGCATAATAAGGTGTTACCTTCCCATCTATAGGATTAATAAATAGGTGACAAAATGAAAATCCAAATAATTCACTCGGCCTTTCAACATCAACAATACAACCATGTACCCTTCCTGAGCCACCAAGATACTTAATAAATTCTGATAGTTTTTGTTGACTCCCTGTATACCTATATAACAATTGATTTATATTTTTTGCATATTTTTCAAGATTTTCATAATAATACGATAAATTTTCTAACTTATTTTTCCTTAATTTTATTAATCGGCCACCATTCATTAAATATAAAGATTTACTTTTAGAATTTAGAGAATATTTACAATATATTAAAAATAAGTACATATTTCCTTTTTTTAACATATAAATTTGTCCATCGTTTTTCTTAAATGAAATATTAACTAATTTTCCTTTATTAAAATCTATGTACTGATTTTTTGTTATTTCATATATTCCATCTTGATAATAAATGAACATATCATAATCATTATTACAGTAAAAATATTTTAGTCCTACGTTATTGGACTTATAACCAATTTGATTATCTGCATATACAACTTTCTTATTGCTAATTTCACAATAATTACGATGATCATGTCCATGTAAATATATCCAATTAGGATTGTGTTTATCTGCATTCCAATTTTCTTTTTTTAAATGTGTAAGAATAATAATTTTATTTTTTACTAAATTTTCTAATATTTTTTTATATAAATTATTAAATCTTGTTGTTTCTTGTATATCTTTCTCTAATGCCAATTTTCTTGTTAATTCATCAAAACTTTTCCCGTAGCATATATTTGAAGCATTATATTTATTATTTAAACCGCTGAACCCAATGCCACCAAAAATAATAACCGAGCTACATTGAACATTTTCCCTAATTTCCTCTTTATTCATTTTTAATAATTCGGTTTCACTAAATATTTTAATTTTTCTTTCAAAAAAACTTTTTTCTTCAACACACAATAAATCATTTTGTAAAAATATAATCCCTAACTCATTAAAAAAATCCCTGTATAATTTTATGCTATCTTCCATTTCAAGATATGGATCTAATAATTCATGATTTCCCATTACAACTACTATATGGTTTGGATCCCACAAACAAATAAGCTCATTGTAAAAAATCTTAGTGAATTCAAAAATAGACGAGGTATCTCCAGCAATCAGCAAATAACTATTTGCAGGTTTAATTCCAATAGATTTAACTAATTCATTAACTAAAAATTTTATATATGATCGTATTTCTTCTTTTGTTGCTTTATCTTTAAACCTGTTACAAACTTTATGTACCAAATGAATATCACTTATATAAAAAAACGGAATACGTGAAAAATCATATTTATTATATCCATCATCGTCAATTGGCTTAGGATAGTAGCACTCATTAGATATCTCATTTTTATATTCGGATGTTTTTAAAAACTTTTTTATAGTTGAAAAATACGAACCATCATAAAGTCCTTGCGCTTCTAATATATTGCTCCTAATAGTTGCACCCTCTATATTATATTTTTTCAAATCGATTCCATGAAAATCATAACCCCATAATTCAGCATCAACAAGATCGCCATCCAAAAAATTATAAAATTCAAAAAAATCTTCAAAATATTTTTGTACATAATATTTATATTCAAATTTACCCACTTGATTATATACAATCTCTGCATCAATAATGAATTTCTTTTCATCACAATCATAATATTTATTTACAAATCTCAACTTATTCTTTGATTTTTGATATTTCAAAATAGCTTCAGACATTTTTACTTGCAATGACATATATCCTGCGATACAAAAATCCTTTTCCATAAGATTTATACAAAGTTTTTCTATGTCTAAACGATCAGGAGTATACATTAACCACTTAGGATTATAATTTATAACTTTTTTTATTAAGTCAATTTCAATATTATTATCAAACATTTCGTATCTTTTATCTTCTGGAATATAATCCGTCACACTTACATCTTTTTTTAGCGCACTTAGACAAATATTTTTTGACTTAAAACTATCTGGCACAATACTCAATAATTTTGGAGATGTTTCAACAACCACCCGACACATTGCTCTTGTAACATATTTTTTTGGAACAAATTTAAATGCTCGTACATCTTTTTTTACTGCAGAAAAGCATATTTTAGAATTTATGCATCTTATTGATGCATAACGCAATGCTAAAGGATTTTGTTTGATAGCCAATTTACAGTATTCTACTGTTTGTTCCTTTTTAGGAACCTTCTTTAGCAACATACCATCCTTTTTTAAATTATCAATAATATCCACCCTTGCTAAATCTCCTTTCTCTAATTTTTAAAATCTAATTATAGCTTATACTAAAATTACAAAATTGACAAAATATTTTAGCACATCTCTATCCAATTTATTTTTTTAAATCGAATAGGGAAAACTTTCAATAAATTTTCCCTTTCACACCACCGTACGTACGGTTCCGTATACGGCGGTTTAATTAAATTTCAATTTATGTCTTATTAAATAATAATCAAGACAACTGACTAATCCATTGTTGATTAGTCTTTGTTTTGATATTGCCCTTACTACGCATGTCTTGGTCGTTACAAACTGATAGCGGTCTCCCATGTATGATGTTTGTCTTGCCAAATTATGATTGATTCCTAATTTTCTTAACCAGTGATACCTTCCGCTTGGTACTTTCCATTGCTTCCACAATATCACTCTTAATCTTGTTCGTAGGTGTGCATCTATTTTCATCATAATTTTCTTCATATCACCAATGGCATAATAATTTATCCATCCTCTAATCACTGGATTCAATTGTCCAACCCTTGTTTTAAAGCTCATATTCTTTCTTCTACAAGTTAACTGTTTTAGTTTTCTTTCAAATCTTTTAACTGAATCTTTGTGTGGTATACTTCTCCATGTTTTGGTTTGTGGATTGTAATAGAACCCAAATCCCAGATATTTTAAATTATTTGGTTTTGTAATATGTGTCTTTGTCATATTGACCTTTAACCCTAATTTCTTTTCAATCCAGTTTGTGACTGTTCGCATTATTCTTTTGGCACTTGCTTCACTTTTGACCGCTATGACGCAATCGTCCGCATATCTTACAAAGTGGAGTCCTCTTGCTTCTAGTTCCTTGTCCAGTTCATTAAGCAGTATGTTTGAAAGCAAAGGCGAAATATTTCCACCTTGCGGTGTCCCTTTGTTTGTTGTTTCATATCGTCCTCTTGTCATTACTCCTGCTTGTAGATATTTTCTTATTAGGGATTCTACATCCCCATCATTGATAATATTATGTACATAGCTCATGAGTTTATCATGTGGTACATTATCAAAGAACTTTTCTAGATCAATGTCGACTATCCAAATATAATCTTCATTTAAATAATCTAGAAGTTTGAGTATTGCCTTTTCACAACTTCGATTTGGTCTGAAACCATAACTGTAATCACTAAAATAAGGTTCGCATATTGGTTCTAATTTTTGCACCATCGTCTGTTGAATAATCCTATCCATAATAGTTGGTATACCTAGTTTTCTAATGCCACCATTAGGCTTCGGTATTTCAACCCTTTTGACTGGCTGAGGCCGATGATTTCTTGTTTTAATTTTGCTTTTGATATTCTTCCAGTTTTGATTAACGTAATCTTTGATTTCTTCAACTGTTACATCATCTACTCCACTTGCTCCTTTATTAGAAATTACCTTCCTATAAGCAATGAGCATGTTTTCTCTGGATAGAATTTCATTCAATAATTTAGACATAACTTCTGTGCTCTTCTCCTTTCCGCTTTCTAATACTAGGTTCTAGGTTTATATACATTTTGACTCAAATACGCTTCGTCTACTTTGTACTGTCAAACATGTATTAGAAACATACATTCATTTTGCACTATTTAATCATTCAGGCCTTCAGTATGCTGTCCATACCTACTATGCCGTCTGCTGACTTCTCACTATTCGTTGTTACTACTTTGTCGCTAGTGAGACCTCACGGGATAAGTCATACATCTTTCCTCGTTTACCCACTGGATTTACACATTAAGATTACGTTTGCCTTTTGGACTTTATTGCATTTTGCCAATTTATCCTCTTACTGCGCCTCATTATCCAGTTCATGTTCTTTGGGCCACGATTTCGCTATTGCTTCCTCTCTCCCACACCTCACGATGTGAAACTTGCAAGTCGCTATATGATTCGTCGGCAACTACGCTCATGAAGGACTTTCACCTTAGATGTAAAACATGCCCGTCATACAAAAATAGAGTGAATTTCTTTCGAAATCCACTCTTGTATTCATCTATTTTTCTTGAAGTGTGACTTCAATTGTTTTTTCACTACCACTACGATTAACCACAACTTTTACTGTATCTCCTGCTTTATGAGAATAAAGCGCTGTTAAGAATGATTTATACGTTGTAATATCTTTACCGTCTAATTTAACAATGACATCACCTTGTTGAATACCTGCTTTATTTGCTGCTCCATCACTTGTTACTTTAACAACATAGATTCCTTCATCAACTGAAACTTTAACACCATATCTTTGAAGTTCATAAGATGAATAATCATTTAATGAAACACCTGAAATACCAATAACTGGATGGGATACTTTACCATTTGAACGAATTTGTTCTGCGACTGTAATAACATCATTAATTGGAATCGCAAATCCCATACCTTCAACACTTTCATCTGAGAATTTCATATTTGTAATACCAACAAGTTCACCCTTCATATTAACAAGAGCACCCCCGCTGTTACCTGGGTTGATGGCAGCATCTGTTTGGATAACGTTCATATCCCAATCATCTACATTATCATCATTTAAATCAACAGAAACAGTACGGTCTGTTGCTGAAACAATTCCTTGAGTAACTGTTCCTGAATATTGAATACCTAAAGGTGACCCAATCGCTAAAACCGTTTCTCCTTTATCTAATAAATCAGAATCTCCTAAATCAATGACACTGACATCAAAGTTTGGTTGACATCTTAAAATAGCGACATCACTGTATTCATCACTACCAACAACTTCAGCATCAACGTATTCACCATTTGAAAATACAACCTGTACTTTATTGGCACCATCAATAACATGGTGGTTAGTTATAATGTAAGTATATTTACCAGTTTGATCATAAACGACCCCACTACCACTTCCTGATTGGCTTTCACTTGATGAACTACTATCGTTGAAACCAAAAATATTATTGGAAGTATTTTGATAAACGACAACCCCAACAACACTATCGCTGACTTTATCGACCACGCTTGTTGTATCCGTTTTTACATCATAGTTTACTTTTTTAACTGTTCCTTTATTTGATACAGATGCTGTTGTATCATCTGAAGAAGTGATGATGTTATAGAATACATAACCATTCATCGCAAAGGAACATACGATAGCAACAACGAGTAAAATCTTTATGATTTTCTTCCACTTCTTTTCTTTTGGTTTATCTTCATCAACTAATATAAAATTATTGTTATTATCTTCATTCATATTATTTTCCTCCTTTGATGTTACCATCATAAAAAACAATTATGTCTAAATTATATCGTCATTGTGGGAAACTTTGGGATTGATTGGAAGTTTGACAATAAATGTTGAACCAATGCCCGCACTACTTTCTACATCAATCGTTCCTTGATTTAATTCTACGATTTTTTTGACAATACTTAAACCTAATCCTGTAGAAATTTTAGAACTTCTTGATTTATCTACTTGATAGAAACGATCATAAATATAATTTAATTTATTTTTAGGAATACCAATTCCTTCATCTTGAACACTTAATATAAACGTATCGTCTTCTTTTTTTGTTTTAATCGTAATAATCCCTTCATTTGAGTATTTGATCGCATTTGAAATAAAATTACTTAAAATCGTTTTTACTGTTGAATAATCTAAAATAAGTGGTTCTTTTATTTGATTATGATAAATCAATGAAAGATGTTTTTCTTTTGCAAGTGGTTCAAATAAATCCATACTTTCTTTAACGACCGCTTTAACATCTAATTCTTGATAATCTAATGAAACTTTTGTTTGATCTAAACGAGAAAGTTCTAAAATATCATTAATGATATTTTGCATACGATAACTTTCTTTTAAAAGTATATCCATAAATTCATTAAATATCTCTGGTGATTCCATCCCATCTCTTTTTAGGATTTCTACACTGCCAATAATGGCAGACATGGGTGTTTTAAGTTCATGAGAGACATCAGAAAGGAATTGTTTTTGCATATCTTCAATTTCTTTCATTTTAGAAACATCGGTAAATAAAACAATCGTTCCATCAAAATTCAATTTTTCATGATCTGAAAAGACTGGTGAAGATTCTACTTGATAATATCTCGATTGGATTTTTACCACAGTTGAAAGAGGTCTTTCAAAGACATAACACTGTTCTACCAAATCTAACATTTCTCCTGCAAAAATATCTTTATAATAACGTCCCTTTAAATGAGGAATTTCAAATCCTTTACGAAAGCTTTGATTAGTAAAAGCAATCTTTCCTTCTTTATTAACAAAAAGCATTGGAAGATTCATCGAACGAATCAACTGACTTAAGATTTTTTCATGATATTTATTTTCTATTTCAACTTCTTTTAATTCATTATCTCTTTCTCTTTGCATAAAACGTCCCATGCGTTGATAATGTTTTTCTAGTTGATAGGCATTCACTACATAAATCAAAATAAGGACCAGCATAATTAAAATACTATAAGCTTTGTTAAAATAGGTAAGTAACAAGGCAATAAGTCCTAAAACTAAAACTTTAATAGAATTATTCGTCATCTTTTTTCACCAACTTATATCCAACTCCTCTTACTGATTTAAAAGACACTTGGCTTTCTTTAAGTTTTCCTTTAAGTTTAAAAACATGAACATCAACAATACGGGTATCCCCGTCATATTGAAACCCCCAAATAGATTGAAGCAAAGTTTCTCTTGAAACAGCTTCACGAGGATGTTCTAAAAACATTTTTAAAAGATCATATTCTACTTTTGTTAAAACAATCTTTTGATCTTGAATCTCTACTTCACGATTCGTTGTATTCATTAAGACATCACCAAATTTAATTTCATCCAAGAAATGTTTATGATGTCTTCTTAAATGAGCTTCAATGCGGGCAATTAAAACTGCAGATTGAAAAGGTTTTGTTAGATAATCATCTGCACCTGCTTCTAATCCTTTGATAATATCTTCTTGTTCACTACGAGCTGTTAAAAGAATCAGTGGTTTGACATAATCATTACTTCTTACTTCTTTAATAATGGAAACACCATCTTGATAAGGAAGCATCCAATCCACAAGAACTAAATCATAGTCATTTTCTAGAATTGTTTGAACAGCCTCTTTTCCATCAAAAAGGCTATCAACTTGATAGCCTTTTTTAGAAAGTTCATAGGCTAGAATTTTATTGATTGATTGATCATCTTCAATTAAAAGTATTTTATTCATTATTCCCATCATATCTTTCAATTATTCTTTGTACAACCGGGTGTCTTACTACGTCCATCGCTGATAAATGAATAAAAGAAATACCTTTGACCCCTTCTAAAATATCTAAAGCACGTACAAGACCTGATGTTGTATTTCTTGGTAAATCAATTTGTGAAATATCTCCTGTCACAATCATCTTTGAACGGAACCCTAAACGTGTTAAAAACATTTTCATTTGATTATCAGTTGTATTTTGTGCTTCATCTAAAATAACATAAGCATCTTCTAGTGTACGTCCTCGCATATAGGCAAGTGGCGCAATTTCAATCACACCTTTTTCAATCAACTTCTCCGTTTGTTCAACCCCTAACATATCGTGTAAAGCATCATAAAGTGGACGTAAATAAGGATCAACCTTTTCTTTTAAATCTCCTGGCAAAAAACCAAGACTTTCACCTGCTTCTACAGCTGGTCGCGTAAGAATGATTTTTTTTACTTCATTATTTTTTAAGGCAGCTACTGCAAAAACAACCGCTAAATACGTTTTTCCAGTTCCCGCAGGTCCAATACCAAAAACGACATCATTGTTTTTTAGGGCATAGTAATAACTTTTTTGTCCTAGTGTTTTTGGATAAATAAGTTTTCCATTATAGGTTCTCGCAATTTTTATATGATAAAGCTCTGAAAGTTGATCCAACTTATCTTTTTCTACCAATTTTTGAGCATAGACCACATCACGTCTAGAAATAGAGACCCCTGAAACAATCAGTTTTAATAAAGAAAAAATAACTTTTTTCGTTTTTTCAAGATTTTCTTTTTCTCCAACAAGTGTCATTTCATCCCCTCTTAAAGAGATTTCTACTTGAAAATGATCTTCTAAAACTTCTAGATTTTCATCTTTTACTCCTGATAAATTGACAAGTTGTTCAATATTATAGGCTTCTAATTTAACGACTTCTTTCATGTTCCCTCCCTAATCGCAATATTTTCAATAAAGACATATTGCATTTTTAAAACATATTTCTCATCTATTATACCATAAGATAAGACTTTTTCTTTGTCAATTTTTACATCTTTTGGTAATTGACTTCTTATTTCAAATAAAAGATAAGCGAAATTCTCTTTTTGTTTTCTAGGAATAGAAACTTCTAGGGTTTGATACGTATAAGCTTCAATTCTTCCAAGTGTAGGGATGATTTTGATTTTTTTGCTGGTATCTTCTATTTGATGAGAAATAAGAATGTCCCCTTTTTTGACATATTGATTGATTTTAACAAGGACATTACCTTGTTGGACATCAATTTTAGAAATGACCCCATCTTTTTTAGCAAGATAATCTTGATACTTTAAAACTGTTTCTTGATTATGACTAGCTGGCGTGTATTCAACATGTAAAATACTACCCTTTTGATAGATATTTAAATAATCAAGTTGATTTTTATGTTTTTGTTTAAAAGTATCATAGAGTTGGTTGATTTGTTTATAGGAAAGTTTTGGATGAAGAAAAGATATCTCATGATTGAGTTCTTGATTTAGTTGTTGGTTTAATGTGGGTAAGGTTCCTTTGACTTCAATATGATAAAGATATTGTGGTAAAAAAAAGAGTGTACAAGCAAAACTTATAGTAAAAAGGATTTGGGGAAAATGAAAAATACATAATAGATAATGAAAGATCCCGATACTTTTTTGTATTGGAAGATGCAGTTTATAGGTAAGATGTCTTTGATAGATAGGGACATAAAAGCTGTAATGGGTGGAATCGATTTGTTTAAGTTGAAAAAGGGTGAGTTGATATTTTTTTATCGTTTTTAAAAAGGTTAGAATGCTATCAGTTTCTAGAAGGATATAATCGTAGCCCAGATTCATGAAATGTTGATACTTTCAAACTCACCATAAAGCATCACTTCATCTTGACTATAGTAATGAATTTCAATGTTTTTTCCTTTAATAGAGATTATTTGTTGATCGATTTTACACTCAAATAAAGTAGGTTCTAAAGTAATAATGAATTGATAATGTTTAATAAGAATTCTCTTTTTTTGAAGACAAATCATAATATCACCTATTTAAACGTATGATATTTTTAAATGAATATGAAAAAAAGCCAACATTGTTGACTTATTTTTGATTTTTTCTTTTAAGTAATTCATTTCGATAAATAACCAAATCTTTATAGATTTCATTTAAGGTAGAAAAGACCCATTCTACTCTTTCTTTAGGAATATGATGTGTGTAGATTGAATCCAATTCTTGATGAAATTGTTCATGAACTTTTAAAGCTTCATGTCCTTGATCAGTCAATCTTAAATAATAAATACGATGATCTTGATCTGATTTTTCTTTAATTAAAAAACCTTTTTCAATAATCTTTTTAACTGCTGTTGTTAATGTCCCAAGAGTTATATTTAAATGATTAGCAACTGCTGACATCGACGGACTTGTTTCTTTATCAACCGCTTCTAAAACATGCATTTCAGACATTGAAAGCTGTTTAAAAGGTCCTTGTTTTAAATACAATTCTTGAATATCCATGGCAATATTAAAAACATCTACTACCGTTTCAACCGTATCGACTCTTTTTGTCATGTCTTTCACCTATTATCCTTCGTATTTTTTAATATATTGATAACCAATACCACCAATACCCATATGTGCACCAACCACTGCTGGTAATTCTCTTACAAGTATTTCACATTCACCAATTTGTTCAATCAATTTTTGTTTCATTTCTAAAGCAAGATCTTCACACAAAACATGTTCAATAGCAAAAACAAAATCTTTATTATTGACTTTACAATCATTGACCATATGATCAATAATCTTTAAGTTTGCCTTCTTTGCCGTTCTTACTTTACCAAAAGTATCAATTTTACCACCTAAATCATAATTTAATTTCATGATAGGTACAATTTTTAAAAGCCCCGCAAGAGTGGCAACAGCCGAGGTAATACGACCACCTTTTTTTAAATGTTCTAAATTAGGAACCATGATAATCGTTGCAGAATCTTCCACAAGCTTTTCTAAAATTTCTTTAATCTCTTCTGGCGATTTTCCTTCACCAGCAAGTTTTGCGGCAACTTCTACAAGATATTTTTGATTACTTGCAGTACCTTTTGTATCTACCAAAGTTACAGGCATTTCTAACATATCACAAGCCAACTTCATCCCATTCATTGTAGAAGATAGACCTGTCGCAATTGGTAAACCAATAATATGACTGTACCCTTTTTCTTTAATTTTTTGAACTGCTTCTTGCAGTGAACCTGTTGATGGTTGAGAAGTCATAACCATAATATCGTCTTTTTCCATACGTTTAAAAACATCTTCGCTATGAATTTCTAAATCATCTAAATAACTTTTCCCTTCCATAGTGATTGTAAGTGGAGCAATAAATATCCCTTGATCTTCTTTTGAACCTACTGGGATTTGACATCCACTATCCGCTAATATAGCAATTTTTTCCATACTCTCCACCTCTTCCTCATATAATATAACAAATTATAGCTTATTTTTAAAGTTTTATGTTATGATAAAAGCCAAGAAGGTGAAATAATGAAATCGATTAAAGAAATAACAGAGCATACACTTGTCATAAAAAAATCTGAATTTATTTGTACGCTCATCCCTTTAAATGATGAAAATAAAATCAATGAAACCATTGATTTTTATAAAGAAAAGTATAAAGATGCCACTCATAATTGTGTCGCCTACCTTGTAGGAACCAAAGAAAGAGCCAATGATGATGGGGAACCCTCAGGAACTGCAGGACTTCCTATGCTTAATGTTTTGAAAAAACAAGAGCTTTCCAATATCATTGCCATCGTAACAAGATATTTTGGTGGAATTAAACTAGGTGCAGGGGGATTGACCCGTGCTTATAGTCAAGCTGTTGCTGAAGCTTTAAAAGAAGCGAATATTGTTGAAAAACATTTAATTGATGTTTACGATGTTTCTCTTGATTATAGCTTTACCAAGAAATTTGAACATTTACTTAAAGTGAATGCGATTGATTGTATTAATAAAGAATATAGTGACCAAGTAACTTATCGTCTTTATATTGATGATCTTTCTTTCTTTGATACAATTCAAGAATTGACAAGTAATCGTTACACAAAAGAATTTATAAAAAAAGAATATGTACCGGTAAAATAATACGCATCAAAAATGCGTATTTTTTCATAATTAAAAAGCCATGGAACTTCCATAGCTTATTATCTTTCAATCCATTTCATCATGACATCTTTTCCATGATGCGCTAAGCCTATATAAATCGCTTTTCCTTTTAAATCATAGTCATATTTTCTATCTTTGATTTGTTGAATAGCTTCATTTGATAATTTATCCAATGCTTTTTCAACATCTTTTTTATCTTCTTTGAAATACTTAAATTCAATAACAAACGATGTTTTCTTTTCATCCTTGGCTTGAATGATGATGTCACATCTTCCTTTACCCTCTTCTCTATTAGAAATAACATTATAGTTATTTGATAAACAGATACACATTCCTAACATCATCATATGATAGCTGTTTTCATCATTTAAATCATGATAGCTTGGTAACATCAAGATGTTTTGATAGCTGTCAAAAAACTCATCTCTATTTTCTTGAAGTAAGTTATATACAACATCATTTAGTTGACCGGTTTGTAGTGCTAAATAGTACTCTGTCAAATTAATAAATTCTTTTCTTATTTCTTTATTAGGTATTTCTACACGATATTGATCATTTAAAGCATCAATTGATTTTGTAACCGTGAGATATCCAGCACTTACAAACAATCCCCATAAGTTAGGTGTATTTGCCACTTCATAAAAGCTTGTTTGAAGGACAACTCTTGTTTCTAGATAGTTATTCTTTATAAGTTTTTCATATTGTTTTTTAAAGTCATAGTCTGCTTTTTCTATAGCTTGTTTAAGCATTGTATTAGCACTCGTATTGACCCAATAAGGAACAAGTACTTTTCTTCTTGCATAATTTAAAATAGACCATGGATTATAGATTTCTTTATCTCCCATTTTATAGCCATCATACATTTCTTTGACTTCTTCATCTAATTCTAAATCATAATATTCTAACAGTTTTTTGGTTTCTTCTATACTGAATCCAAAATATTCACTATAATCATTATCAATTACTGTATACACATCTAAATTATTTAAATCACTGAAAATATTTTCTTTAGCCACTCTTTGAATTCCTGTAAGCATCGCATATTTTAAGCTGGTTGATGTTTTAAGAGAATTATGAAGCAATCCTGCAAGTCCTCCTCTTACTTCATCATAGAACCCTCCTGTATGTGCTTCTACAAATGGTGTATCATATTCATCTATGAATACCATAACTTCTTTTCCATAATAATCTTCCATTCTTTCCATCAAGAATGAAATTGCATCATCAATTCCCTTAAGATTATTCTTGTTATTATCAGCTAATACTTCATAAAGTCTTTCATAATTTGTTTTCTTAAATCCCTTAAGATTTTCAAATACAAAATCATATTTATCCCATTGATTTTGTATTTGTGTTCTTATCGTTGAAACAACTGTTTCTTTATCTCTTTTGGCATCCGCAAAAGAGATAAAAATTGTTGGATATTGATTGATTTCAGCTGCATAAGGTGTTTCCATGATTTTTGTGCCATTAAAAATTTTTTTAGAGTCTTTGGTAATATCAAAGAATTCTGCCATCATTGACATATTGATGGTTTTTCCAAATCTTCTAGGACGAGTAATCAATGTTACATCTGTCCCTCTATCTAAGAACTCTTTGATCATCAAGGTCTTATCTACAAAATAATAATTTCCTTCTACAAGTCTTGAAAAGCTTTTTGTTCCTATTGGTATTTTCTTCATTTCCATCACCCTTTCGTTATTATTATAAACGATTCTATCGTTATTGACCACTTGTTATTTTAGATAAAATATCTTAAACAAAAAAAGGAAAAGTACGTTTTTCGTACGTATCTTTCCTTTATTTTTTAGATAATGTTTCAATAAATTCATTTAAATGATTCAACCATTGATTATTCTTTTGAATCGTAATTGTCACTTGATTATCAAGTGACTTAAATGCTGGTTTGGTAAAGAGTTGATTGGCAAGAATAAAGAGTTTATCACCAGAAATTGTTTCAAAAGCATTTGATGAAAAGATGATTTCTAGTTTTTTACCATGGTCTTTAATATCTTCAATAATTGAATAATGAGAAAGAATTTCAAGCTTTCTTTTTTCAATTAAAGCTTGGATAGCTTCTGGTAAGTTTCCATAATAATCATCAAATTCTGCTTTTAAACTATTAAGCTCACTCATTGTTTTTGCTTTATCTAAACGTTGATAGAGTTCTAATTTTTCATAATCACTTTCAACATAATCATCTGGAATATAACCATCAACATTAACATTTAAGTTTTTGATATTTTCTTCTGGTTTTTCTTCTTTATGCATTCTTACATTAATCGCATCTTGTAAGATCTTCATATACATTTCAAAACCAATATCATCAATAAAGCCAGCTTGTCTACCACCCAAGATATCTCCCGAACCACGAATTGATAAATCACGCATTGCAATTTTATAACCACTACCTAGTTCAGTAAATTCTTTAATAGCTTTTAAACGTTTTAAAGCATCATCTTGAATAGCTTTATCTTTTTTATAAAGAAGATAAGCATAAGCACCTCTTTCACTTCGTCCAACACGTCCTCTAATTTGGTAGAGTTGTGCTAACCCAAATTTATCCGCATCTTCAACAATCATTGTATTCGCATTAGGAATATCAATTCCTGTTTCAATAATTGTTGTACAAATTAAGACATTAAATTCTTTATTCATGAAACGAAGCATCACATCTTCAAGTTCATTTTTATCCATTTGTCCATGTCCAATAGCGACTTTGGCATTAGGAACTGTTGAAGCAATTTTATAAGCGACATTAGCAATTTGGTCAGTACGATTATAAAGATAGAAGACTTGTCCATCTCTAGCAAGTTCTCGTTCAATGACTTGTTTAATCAGTGTATTGTTTTTTTCAACGACATAGGTTTGGACTGGTAATCTGTTTTTTGGTGGTGTATCGATTTTTGATAAACCACGAATACCCATTAAAGACATTTGTAAAGTACGAGGAATTGGTGTTGCTGAAAGCGAAAGAACATCAATAGTTTCACGATATTCTTTGATTTTTTCTTTTTGTTTAACACCAAAACGTTGTTCTTCATCGATTACAAGTAATCCTAAATCACTAAACTGTACATCCTTTGATAAAATACGATGCGTTCCAATAAGTAAATCAATTTTTCCTTCTTTGACTTCTTTTAAAATACGTTTTTTCTCTTTGGCAGAAGTAAAACGATTAAGTAAAGCAATTTCCACTGGGAAATTTTTAAAACGTTCGGTTGCTGTTTTAAAATGTTGCATTGATAAAATTGTTGTTGGGCAAAGGAAGGCGACTTGTTTATGATCAAGAATAGCTTTAAAAGCCCCTCGTAAAGCTACTTCTGTTTTTCCAAAACCAACATCACCACATAAAAGACGATCCATTGGTTGAGGTTTTTCCATATCCACTTTAATTTCATCGACACTACGTTGTTGATCTTTTGTAAGTTCATAACCAAATTGATTTTCAAAATCGATTTGGAGTTCATTATCCTTAGAAAAAGAAAAACCTGGCGACGACATACGCGCAGCGTAAAGTTCAATTAATTGATCAGCAATATCATCAATTTTATTTTTCGCACGTTGTTTGGCTTTAGCCCATTTACTGCTGCCTAAAGCATGGATCATTGGGACTTTTCCATCAGAACTTGCATATTTACGAATCATTTTAAATTGTTCCACTGGGATATAAAGCGTATCATCTCCAGCATAAGCCACATAAAGATAATCTTTATGATAGCCCTTGACATCAAGCGTCTTGATTCCTAAATATTGCCCAATTCCATAACTATCATGAACCACATAATCCCCCACATTTAATTCTTGAAAATTACGTAATGTTTTCGCATCCTTAAATCGAAAGTATTTTGCTTTAGAAACATTAACTTCACCAAAAAGTTCATGTGCCGTTAAAATAACCGTTTTTTCTTCCATTAGTTCAATTCCTGTAGAAAGATTTCCTACATAAAGATTGATTCCTGGATAAATCACTTCATCAATTCCCACAAGAGTATATTTCATTTCATGACGATCAAAGAGTTCAATCATGAGTTGTAATTGATGTTTATTCTCTAAGGAAATAAGAATTTGACTGTTTTTTAAATAATCATTGATTTGTTGGATAACACGTTTTTCATCATCACGATTAAACATGACATCATGACTGACAAAGACTTGATCATCTTTACTGGTACTAAAGGTATTGATGCATTGATAATCGTCTTGAACAATGTGATCAAAATCTTGATAGAGTTGGTTATCTTTAAGGAAACGTCCACTTTGACTGAGTTCTTGATAGTAATAGAAGTTTTCAGAAAGATAGTTTTTGATTTGAAAATCAATATCTTCTTTTTGACAAAGAATTGTCACCGGATCTTTTAAATAGTCTTTAATACTTGTAACACTTTTAAAAAGATGATAATAAGCATATTGACTACTGTCTGTGCCGTGTGCTTTTAAGTTTTCAATATCAATCATGATTTTTTCTTCAAAATCCTCTTTAAATAAATCATCCATTTTTTGATATTGTTCTTCAAAAGAATCTTTGATTTTGGTAATAACGGACCCGACTTCTTGATCTAAATATAAAAGATCAGTTGCTGGAATGATTTCAATTTCATTAACTTTTTCAATTGTTCTTTGTGTTTTTTCATCAAAAAATTTTAAATAATCAATTTCATCATCAAAGAAGTCAATACGAATTGGATGATCATATTGCATTGAAAAAACATCAATAACACCCCCACGTTTAGAAAAATAAAACGGTTGATCAACACGCGTTGTATGCATATAACCTGCTTGAATTAAAAATCTTTGCAAGTCATAAACATCGATACGATCTCCAACTTTTAAAGTCATACAGTTCTTTTTAAAAACGGATTTGCTTGGAACATAACGCATAACACTATGACCATGGCTAATTAATAAATGGGGTTTTTCTTTTGAAAGTTCATACATCGTTGAAAGTCTTTGACCTAAAAGTTCACCTGAAGCGGCAAGACTTTCAATACGATAAGATTCATCAACTGGAAAATAAAGGACATCATCAATCATTTGCGATACTTGTTTATAAAGTAAATTTGCTTCATATTGATTAGATTTAATAATCAACATATCTTTCTTTAAAGTCAAAAATGCGCTAGCAATAAGTAGCGCTTCGGCGTTTTGTGAGTTAACGACGATATTTTGTTTATTGAGTAAAGCTTGAAAAGCTTTGTTATCTTTTAATAAATTAAGTATTTTTTTCATAAGTGCCTCTAATTAAAACGATTCATAGCATGATTGAAACCATGTTCTAAATAATCAATGATCGCATCACTAGCGTTTTCTACACCTTGTTCAATAGCTTCTTGTTCTTCACTTGTAAAACGTGATAAAACATAATCGACCACTTTGATATATTTACTGCGATCAATTCCCACACGAATACGATTAAAATTTTGACTTCCAGTATGCAAGATAATGTTTTTAATACCATTATGCCCTCCGGCACTTCCACTTTGTCTTAAGCGAAGCTTTCCTACAGGCATATCTAAATCATCATAAACAACTAAAATATCTTCTTGGTTGATTTTAAAGAAATCCATCACTTGTCTAACTGATTCTCCCGAAAGGTTCATATAGGTTTGTGGTTTTAATAAAAGTACATCTTCTCCTTTATATTTACCCTTTCCGTAAAGTCCTTTAAATTTATTTTGACTGATTTCAATATTTAATTTTTCACTTAAACGATCTAATACCATAAATCCTGTATTATGTCTTGTTCTTTCATATTCTTTGCCAGGATTTCCAAGTCCTATAATTAATTTCATTTTTTACCTCTTTAATCCAAAAATTTTCATTGAAATAGGTGCTAAATATGTGCATGATTCATGATCATTATAAATCACTTCATATTCATCCATATCATTTATTTCAAAATCATAATACGATGGATTAAAATATGCAACAATCTCTTTATATTTTCCTTTATTTTGTTTCACACTATAACGTAAAATACGATAATCAAAATGATTTGTAGTAACATTTTCTTTAACTTCTTGTATTGTTTCATATCTAAATCCACTATTTTCTTTTCTAAGTTGAATGATTTGTTTAAGAATTTCAATATCCTCTTGATTTTCATCCACTAAAGACCAATTCACCGCATTAATAGAATCAAGCGTATTGTACGTATTTCCTAAACCACCTTTACTACGATAAAATTCTTGCCCACAATGAATAAAAGGAATTCCTTGTGATAAAACAAGTGCTACATTAAGCATCAATTGTCTTTTTTTACGTGTTTCAAGGGGCTCATCTCCATTACTGATCGCAAACTTATCAAAAGTAGTCGCATTATCATGACATTCAACATAATTAATACTTTGATCAACATAACTATAGCGATTAGTGTTTTTCATACATTCGCCACCAATTTCACAGTTATACATATTTCCCGCAAAGTAACCTTTATCTTTTAAAGCGGAATCACTGCTTCCCCCTTTTAAAGTTTCACGATAATAGTCATTAAAGAAACCGATATTCAACATTTTTTGATGATTATCTTGCATTCCTTTTTCTTGATCAGACATGGCTGTAGGCATATTCCATCCTTCTCCATAGACAATAAAACTATCATCAATTTTAGAAGCTTGATTATACACCTGATTTAACGTTTCTATATCAATGATTCCCATTAAATCAAAACGGAAACCATCGACACCATAAAGTTTTTGCCAACGAAGACACATATCTTTAATATAACGTCTTGTCATTTGATGTCTTGATTCTAAATCATTTCCACACCAAGAACCATTAGACATTTCCCCATATTGATTTTTTCTAAAATAGTACCCTGGAACGGTTCTTTCAAACGCACTTGTAAAGTAATCATACATATGATTATAGACCACATCCATGACAACTCTTAAACCTTTTTGATGCAAGGATGACACCATATGACGACATTCTTTCACACGGGAATAACCATCTTGTGGATTTAAAGCATAGCTTCCTTCAGGTACATTGTATTGAATTGGATCATAACCCCAGTTATACATCACGGTTGGATGAAGTTCATCAACGGTCGCAAAATCATACATTGGCATGATTTGAACATGAGTAATTCCTAAATCGACTAAATAATCAAAACCTGCTTTATTCCCTTTTGGTGTTTTTAAATTTTCTTCAACCAAAGACATAAAAGTTCCTGGATGAGATACTTTGATTGAAGAGGACATTGTAAAATCTCGGACACTTAATTCATAAATAATCGCATCCGTTTTTCTTTTCATATGAGGAAGTTTTTCTAAGTAAAGGGGTTCATTGATTTGATCAACATCAATAACGATATTACTTTTACTATTCGCATTTGAAGCATAAGCATAAGGGTCTAATGTCTCATGGAAACTTTTATGATGACGAATCAAATAATTATATTCTTGATTTTCTAAATCTCCTTTGATTGTTGTTTCAAAGACTCCTCTTTCTTTTCTTTCCATGGCATAGGCAAGATCACCTACTTTGACCATGACTTCTAAAGCTGTGGGTGCCCATACTTTAAAGATTGTTTGGTTTTTTTGATAAAGAGGACCAAGTACCCCATCATAATAGAAAAGTTCATCAAAATCATCGAGTTCAGATAAGCGAACATATTGTAAAATGGCACTTAAACCATAATTATCGACCATTTCATAATGATGATTTAAATCAATATGAACGTCTTTAAAATAATATTTCACACAAATACCATCTTCACATGTTTCACAAACACTTAGTTCTATAAGTGTTTCTTTTGTTAAATCTCTTAAATAAAATTTGGGTGAAATACCCCCATAATATTTTTTAGAAAGTTTAACTTCTATTTTATTTAACTCTATTAAATTTGCGAGCATTCGCACTTTGCCTTGTTCCATTTTTAATCACCTAATCGTATTATACGCAAAATTATTCTTTTATTCAAACATCTTCTCTTTTTGCTTTGAGGTTCAAATTTTTATGTTATAATAGCCTCGGTGATGAAAATGAAAGTAGGTTTAGTATTAGAAGGTGGCGCTATGCGTGGTTTATATACGGCAGGTGTCATTGATACATTTTTAAAAGAAAAGATTGAGGTTGATAAAATTATCGGTGTTTCTGCAGGTGCTTTGTTTGGGATGAATTATAAATCTAAACAACAAGGGCGTGTCTTAAGATATAATAAAGCTTATGTAGGTAATAAAAATTATATGGGTGTTTATTCTTTTTTAAAGACAGGAAATGTGATGAATGAAGAATTTTGTTTTGAAAGACTTATTGATGATCTTGATCCAATCGATTATAAAACTTATCAAGAATCAAAAGTTGATTTCTATGCTGTTGTGACAAACTTACAAACAGGAAAGGCTGAATATAAATTATTAGATACTTTAGATAATTATGATGAAGTCGAATATTTAAGAGCTTCTGGTTCAATGCCTTTTGTTTCTCATACGATTCAAATCAATGGTAATGATTATTTAGATGGTGGATGCAGTGATAGTATTCCTATTGAAAAGATGTTAGAGATGGATGTTGATAAAATTATTGTGGTTTTAACACGTCCCCTTCATTATCGTAAAAAGCCCTCTAATAAGCATCTTAATAAGCTTTTCTATCGTCATTATCCTCATTTTGTCGAGACTTTAAATAATCGTTATTTAAATTATAATCATTCTCTTGATTTAATTACAAAATTAGAAAAAGAAAAGAAAATTTTTGTCTTAAGACCTAGTCAACTTATTCCTATTGGACGTCTTGAAAAAGATAAAGAAGTCATCCAACAAATGTATGATTTAGGCGTAAGTGATTGTAAGAATCAATTAGAAAACTTAAAAAAATACTTAAGAGGCTAAAATTTAGCCTCTTATTAATTGATATTTCATTAAAAGTTCTTCAATTTCTTTTGGATCCATACAACCATTTTCTCCTAAATGAATCGCCGGTTTTGTTTTACCATGAAAATCGCTGCCACTAGTAAAGATAACATACTTTATAAAAAAAGAATGACCTTTCGATCATTCTATTTTCGACCATAATAAACATCTCGATCAACCGCTTTATTCATAGAGGCTACAACAGTTGTACATACGGCATCACCGGTAATATTAACAGCTGTTCTTGTCATATCTAAGATACGGTCAATCCCCATAATTAAAGCGATTCCTTCAACTGGTAAACCAACCGAATTAAAGACCATGGTAAGCGTAATTAAACCAACACTTGGCACTCCTGCAGTTCCAATGGAAGCAAGAGTCGCTGTCCCAATGACCGTTGCATAATCCATCATTGATAAATGAATACCAAAAGCTTGTGCCGTAAAGACAACAGCCACACCTTGCATGATGGATGTTCCATCCATATTGATGGTAGCTCCTAATGGAATCGTAAAAGAAGATATCTTTTTAGAAACACCCATTTTTTCAGCAAGTGTGTCAATATTCATTGGAATTGTTGCATTGGATGTTGATGTTGAAAAAGCAAATGCCATAACTGGGAAAAAGTTTTTAATAAAGATAATCGGATTTAAACCTGAGAAAATCTTTAACATCGACATATAAACCCCAAAACATTGAACTCCTAATGCAAGTAGAACACATGCCATATATTTTAATAATGGAATAAAAACATCAAAACCTATTTCTGCGAAAGTTTTAGAAATCAAACAGAACACCCCAATTGGTGCAAGTTTCATAACTACCATTGTCATTTCCATCATAATATCATTAAACTGACTAAAGAAGTTTTTAACGATATCTGCACGATCTGACATATTTGCGAGAATAACTCCTAAAATAAGTGCAAACAAAATAATTTGAAGCATTGTTCCATTGGCGAGTGATTCAAAAATATTCGTTGGAATAATATTTAAAAGTGTTTCTGTCACACTTGTTGCTTGAGTTGATTCAGTCACCTGAGAGGTTACTTTGATGGCTGACATATCTAGACCTATTCCTGGATTAATCAAATTAGCCACACACAAGGCTACTACAACAGCTAAAGCTGTGGTACATAAATAAAACAACATAGTTTTTAAACCTACAGCTCCTAGTTTTTTAGTATCTCCTACTGCCATACTTCCACAAACAATAGAACAGAAAACAAGTGGTACAACAAGCATACGCATTAAACGAATGAAACCTTGACCAATAACATAAAAAGCTCCACTGACAATAAAGTCATCCACAACTTTATTGCTTGGAATACAATAATTGATGATGATTCCTGTGATTGCCCCTAAAATCAAAGCAATAAAAATCATCGTTGTTAAACCTAACTTCTTTTTATTTTTCATTGAGGAGTCCCCTTTCTTCCATATATTCTTTTAAAGACTCCTTCCAGTCAGGAAAATCATAAACAGGTGTCATTGACATAATAAAATTATCTAAGACAGAAAACGCAGGTCTTTCTCTTGAAAAATCAGACATATGTGTCACAACAGGTTTCATTTCTACTTGTTTTCCTGTAAGTCTTAGTATTTCACTCGCAAATTCAAAGCGGCTACAAACTCCTTTATTCGTTGCATGATAAGTTCCATATTCATTTGTTTGAATTAAATGAAGAATAAAACGAGCAAGTTCTTTAGCACTGGTTGGTGAACCAAATTGATCACCTGCAATACTTAGATTTTCTCCTTGATCTACTTTTTCTAATAATTGATTAATAAAATTATTTCCTAAACCATAAACCCATGTACTACGTATAATAAAATGTTTATACGTAAATTCTTTAACATAACGTTCTCCTGCCAACTTACTTTTTCCATAAGCTGTTTTAGGATGCGTTTCATCAAATTCGGTATACGGTTTTTGACTTTTTCCATCAAAAACATCATCTGTTGAAATATGAACAAGTTTCGCTTCTACTTTTCGTGCCACAATTGATAAATTTCTTGCTCCTAAGGCATTCGTTTTAAAAGCTTTTGCTAAATCCTTTTCACATTCTTGTAAATCCGTAAGCCCCGCACAGTTAATAATAACATCAGGTCGATTCATTTCTCCAAAACGTAAGACCTCATCTGTGTCAGTAATATCTAAATCATCAATATCAGTATCAAGAATTTTATATTCTAGCTTATCGATAACTTCATTAATTGCGCGACCAATTTGTCCTTTAGCCCCACAAATCCATATTTTTTGCATAATTGTCCCCCTTTTTTATCTTAAACATTATAACGAGTGCCTTTTTTGATGTCAAACCTCAATCTTTTTCTTGTTTTATTGAATAGGACTTGTTATAATAATAAGGCATTAAGCCCGAATGGCGAAATTGGTAGACGCAGCAGACTCAAAATCTGCCGGTGTAACAGCTGTACCGGTTCGAGTCCGGTTTCGGGCACCATAACTTGCGGGTGTAGTTCAATGGTAGAACTTCAGCCTTCCAAGCTGACTACGTGGGTTCGATTCCCATCACCCGCTCCAAGTGTTTATAAAAGGTCGTAATGACCTTTTTTATTTTAAATGGTAATTTAACGGTGTTTAATAAAAATAAAAAAAACTATTTTCTAACAAATTACTTTATAATATCTTTGAAAGGATGAATTTTATGAAGAAAATATTTACACTTTTTTTGTCTTTAGTAATGCTTTTTTCTTTTTCTGGTTGTAGTCAAAAGCAAACGGAAAAGACAATGCAAAATATTACACTTTCTCTTAATGTAGAAGATCAAAATGAAACAAATGATGTGGATGTTTATGTAGATTCTAAAAAAATCGATACGATTGAAAATAATAGTCAAGGAACTTATCAATTAGAATTAGCACAAGGAACCCATCAGCTTAAAGCAAAGCAAGAAGATAAAGAAGCAACGAAGTCATTTCAGGTAACCAATACAAATTATTATGCATATCAAATCAATATTAATGATGTCATTACTTTTTCTTCGTCCACAGCTTCTTTAGACAATATCCCTGAATATAGTGGTCAACCCTATGTAGAACTTGATGATAACCAACCTACTTTTTCTAAAGAAGACTATCAAACCAATACCTATATTCAACTTAGTGATTTAGATTATCTTGGACGAACTGGTAGAGCTATTGCTTGTCTTGGTCAAGAAACCATGCCAAGTAGTAAAAGAGAATCCATTGGGATGGTCAAACCCTCAGGTTGGAAAACGCAAAGATATGATGATTTGATTTCTACGAAATATCTTTATAATCGTTGTCATCAAATTGCCTTTATGTTATCAGGGTTAAATGCTGAAGAAAAAAATTTAATGACAGGAACACGTTATTTCAATGTAACAGGTATGCTTCCTTTTGAAGAAAAAGTCAGTGATTATATCAAAAATACCAATCACCATGTTCTTTATGAAGCCATTCCAATTTATCATGATGATGAACTTGTTGCTCGTGGTCTTGTTTTACAAGCCGCTTCAATAGAAGATGAAGAAATTCGTTTTAGAGTTTATATTTATAATGTTCAACCAGGAATTACTATTGATTATCAAACCGGTGATTCAAGAAAAGCCACTGAAGGTGAATGTACTTATGGGATAAGCGAAGAAAAAGATCCATTCGATTATCATCAAAATAATACTAATGAAAAAGAATATGTTTTAAATATAAAAAATAAAAAATATCATGATCCTCATTGCTCGAGTGTTTCTCGAATGAGTGATTCTAATAAAGAAGTGGTCACTTCTACAGCCAAACAATTAAATGAACAAGGATATAGTCCTTGTGGTATTTGTCAAAAATAAAAAACAGCTTAGCTGTTTTTTTGTTTCTGGAATAAAATATAAGTAGTATACAAAAATTTATGCAATAAAGATTATTTATTTTTGTTATATATTTCATTAATAGCTTCTGCATAAAGTGTTCTTGATTTTTTATCAGGATTTGTATTTAAGTTCTTTTTATCTAAGTAGACTTTTCTTAGATCATTAGTGAGTTTATTCTTCTTTATATATTTTTCTTTTTTGGATAATAAATATCCTTTTTCCTGCATTTGCCAACTATAGGTTTGGGTATTTTTATTAAAACGTATATATTTTTGTTGACGATTATTTATCTTATTTACAATCGCAAAATCACAACTATATTTTATTTGGTGACTTCTTGAACATAAAGTGTTTAAATAATGATTATCTTCGTATACTTTTATAGTAAATACACGTGTGCTATCTTGACAAGGAAAATAAGAATAATTCAATCCAAGAACTTTATTAAATGTATTCATAAGTATTTTCTTTAATTCTTTAGCATTGTAATTTACATTTGTATTTTTTACTTCAATATTGATATCAAAATCATATCCCTGATTTGTTTTTGGATCATAAGTAATCATATTTCGACTAGAACTTCCTATAAACTTATAATCAAACGTAAATTGTTTTCTAAGTTCATTTTGAACTTGATTGATTATTTTGATCAACTCTTTTTTTACTGGCATGTATTTTGATTTAGAAACATATTCATAATGGTTCATATTTTAATCCTCCTATTTTTTATGCCATTTAAAACGAAAAGTTTTAAATCATTGTATTATAAACCTAAGCATTGACACATGCAATAAAAAAGTGAGATGTAAACATCTCACAAACTAAATATGATCAATAATTTCATCAAGGTCAATGCCTAGATTAAATCCTAGTGAAAAATAATCATCAATAGCATTTTGATAATCGGTACTTGAATAAGACGAAGATACAGAAATAATTGCTTGATAGATTTTTAAAATCAAGTCTTCTATCGAGGATGAATTGGGTATTTCTGTATGATTTTTGATCGTATCGATTCTAAGTTCATAGCCAATCGACATCAACATTTTTAAGCCTTCCATATAATGACCTAGCAGTTCTTCATGATCGATGGCTTCTTCCTTTTCCCAAAAAAGATAACAACGGGAATCAAGTGATACTTCTCCTAAATCATGTAAGAAAGAGAGCGTTTTTTGTTTGAGTCTTTCTACATTTAGAATTTCATTTTTACCTACTTGTAGTTCCTTGTTAACATATACTTGATACATTTTACTTAATTCATTCATAAAATCACTCCTTCATGTCTTTATTATACCACTTTATATGAACTGCATATAAAAAAAAGAGCTAGTGCTCTTTAATCAAATTGTTTTTTAAAATCATTCCATTTATCTTCTGTGTATTCTTTAATATTTTCTAAGCCTTGTTCAACATCATCCACTGCTCCATCATAATCACCATCCCCATTTCCATAATAGTGCATCATAAGAGTTTTCATACTTTTTCCTAGTTCTAAAACTTGTTTTTGTTCGTCTGTCAATTTTTTATCGGTATTTTCTTCAATGTATTGTAGACGTGATGCTGCTTCATAGATTTTTTTGGCTTCTTCTTGATTATCTTGAGTAACTCCACCTTTAATTTTATCATAACCTTCTTGAATTGTTTTTGTGAGTTCTTGAATATCATCACCTTTTATATTACTTACATAGGTTGTATCTTTTTTGATATTTTGATCAATATCATTAAAATCATCTTTGACATCATCCCAAGCAATTTCAATATCTCCTTTAAAGTTATTTGCTGTTTTGTCAACTTGTCGACACCCTGTTAGCGTAAAGGCAAAGATCATCAGAAATAGATATATGATTAGTTTTTTCATTTATTTAACCTCTTTTCGTTATTAGTATGTACGATTTATAAGGGATTATACTTTTATTTAGAAGAGGTTTTAGGTAAAATAGTAACAAAAGAGGGATGAATAATGACAAATAAAGAAAGATTTATTGAAATTTATAAAACATATATTAAAAGACCTGGAAGTGAAAAGCTTTTAGAGTATTTATTATCGCCCCATTCTGATTTTTTTGAAGCGCCTGCCAGTGCAAGATTTCATGGAAATTATGATGGTGGTTTATTGGATCATAGTTTAAATGTTTATGATTGTTTAAAAGATTACTTACAAAGAGAGCGTGTAAAAAGTACTTATGGTATGAATTATAGTGAAGAAACAATTGCAATTGTTTCTTTATTACATGATTTATGTAAAATCAATTGTTATAAAAAAGGAACACGCAATGTCAAAAAAGATGGTCAATGGATTCAAGTACCGAACTATGAATTTGATGATCAAATGCCTTATGGACATGGTGAAAAAAGTGTCTATATGATTAGTGGTTATATGCGTCTTACACGTGAAGAAGCTTTTGCGATTCGTTATCATATGGGCTTTGCTTCAGTAGAAGATGCAAGAAATGTTGGAAAAGCTTTTGAAATGTTTCCTTTAGCTTTTGCTTTATCTACGGCAGATATGGAAGCAACTTATTTTATTGAGGGGAAAAAAGATGAATAATGAATTTTTAACAAGAATGCAGAATTTATTAAAGGATGATTATGAGGCTTTTATTGCTTCTTTAAAACAAGAAGAGGTCAAAGGTTTTTATTTAAATCCTTTAAAACAAGATGTTTTAAAACATTTAGATACGAAATATATCCAAAAACATCCTTATATTAAAGATGGTTATTATTTTGATTATAAAAACTACCCACTAGGTAAAAGCCCTTATTTTATGTGTGGGCTTTACTATATTCAAGAACCAAGTGCCATGGCTGTTGCTTCTTGTATAGATATTCAAAAAGATGATTATGTTTTAGATATGTGTGGGGCTCCTGGTGGGAAGACATGTTATGTGGCAAGCCGTTTATCAAATGAAGGGTTAATGATTGCCAATGATATATCTAAATTAAGAGCAACAATTCTATCAAGCAATATTGAACGTTTTGGTTTACAAAATACCATTGTCACAAATGTGGATCCTTTAAAAATGAAATTTAAAAGTTTTTTTGACAAGATCATTTTAGATGCTCCTTGTTCAGGGGAAGGAATGTTTCGAAAAGATCAAGAAGCAATTAATACATGGTCGATGCAAAAGGTCAATGAATGTGCCTATATTCAAAGAAATTTAATCAATAAAGCTTATAAGATGTTGAAAAAAGAGGGAATCCTCATTTATTCAACTTGTACGTATTCTTTAGAAGAAAATGAAAAACAAGTGGAATACATGATTAATGAATTAGGGATGAAACTTATTCCAATTGAAAAACAAGAAGGCATGTCTGATGGTTTTGTCGATGGTACAATTCGTATGTATCCTTTTAAAAATAAAGGTGAAGGACAATTTATTGCTTTGCTTCAAAAAACAACTGAAACAGAAAATTCTAAAGAAAAAATCTTAAAACCAAACTTAAATAAAGAACAAATGATGCTTGTAAAGAAGTTTTATGATGAAAATCTAAACATCCCAGTTCCTTTATATCTTTACCAATCCAATAATCATGTATACGCTATTCAAAATCATTTTCCTGATTTATCTTTAAAAGTTTTAAGAAATGGCCTTTATTTAGGTGAATGTAAAAAAGGAAGATTTGAACCAAGCCTTTCCTTAGCTCTCACTTTAAATAAAGAAGATGTTAAAAGATCTTATAATTATCCTTGTAATAGCCAAGAAATCAAAGATTATCTCTCAGGTCTTACTTTAAAAGGTGATGGTGAAAAAGGCTATGGTGTCATCTTTGTCGATGGTTATCCGCTCTCTTTCTATAAAGAAAGCAACAATCAAGTAAAAAATCTCTATCCTAAAGGATTAAGACGATGAAACGTTATATAGAAATTGAAAAACTGGTCTATCAAGAAATTGAAAAAAACTGTTTTGGAAATAAGAAAAGAAATGGTTATCGTCATCTCTTTGGGGTAAGTCAACTTTGTCGTTTATACAGTACCCATTTTCAACTTGATCAAGGACTTTGTGCTATCATGGGATTATTACATGATTATTCTGTTTATAAAAATAATACTTCCTTTAATCATGCTGTTTTATCAAGTGAACTTGCTGAAAAATTATTAAAAGAAACATTATTATTTGATGAAAAGGAAATAGAAATAATTGTTGAAGCCATCAAAAATCATTCAACTAAAAATAAAAGACATGATAGGTATAGCGAACTTTTAAAAATGTGTGATGTGGTAGATTCTTATCTTCATGAACCAGAAATGATATTAGATCATGACAGAAAATATTATTTAGAAAAATGGAGAAAACTTGATGAATAAAAAGGTTTCCATTTGTAGAAATCATTATTATTTTGGTCATTCTTGCCTCTATTGCGATTTCTTATACTTTAGGTTATATTGAAGATTCAAAAAATTCTAAAGATCATTTAATGGCAAGACATATTTTAAAAGCCGTTCAAGTGATGGGAACAAAATATTATCATCTTGGTGATTACTACCAAGATAAAGCTAATGAAAGTGTTTCAAATGTCGTAAGTGCCCAAGTAGAGACGATGAACATGTCCAAAGAATAAAAGAATTTTATCATAAAGTTGTTTCAGGAAATGAAGATTATATACCTTTTAAAGCCATCTCTACAATTGAAAAAGGAAAGATTTTGGTTATTCGTTATAAAAATCTTGAACGTGGCCTTGTTTATGAATGAATCAAGGAAAATCATCAAAAAAGACGATCCTATTGGTAACGAACAGTGGCAATCGATGTCATCAAAGATATAGAATTATATGATCAACGTATTTATTGGAATGGATATCATCCTGAAGACATGCCTTATCTTAATGATCAATATAAACTTACATTATAATCTTCTAAAAGTTCATAGGTTCATTAGAACCCATGGACTTTTTTCTGTAAACGAACAAATAATATGCGGAAGTTTATCAATTTATTTTGATATTCTTCCGCACATTGTAAGTAAAAAGCACTTTATTATAAAAAGTGCTTTCCTAAATAAAATATTGAATAATAAGATCTGCAATCTTATCATTATGTATAATATAACTACTATGATCTTCATCATCTAAAATCACAAATTTACTGTTTTCAATATGATGAGAAATACGTTCAATATGATCCAATTTAATTAAATCATCACTTCCCGCTAAAAGAAGTGTTTTTGCTTTTACTTGATGGAGTTGTTTATTAGAAATATGTGGTTCTTTTAACATTAATTTAATTAATGGATTCTTTGTTTTTTGATACTGATTTTTCATATCTTGATAAACTTCATCAATCACCCCATTAGGCTTGACATTGACTCCCGCTAGAATAAGATTTTCAATCAGTTCTGGTTCATCGCTTGATGCAAGTAAACCAATAATGGCACCATCACTACTGCCCATCAAAGTAACCTTTTTTAAATCAAGTTGTTTAATAAAGTTTTTAATATCATTTGCCATATCTTGATAATGATATTCTTTGACTTTTTCACTTTGTCCATGGCCTCTTGAATCAAGGGTATAAACGGTATAGTATTTTTTTAATTTTTCAACCGCTTCATCAAAAATAAAGTGATTTTCTTCATTTCCGTGTAAAAGAATGAGAGGGTTCCCCTCTCCATGTTTTTCATAATATAAACGAATGTTATTTACATTGATAAACATTATTTTAAAACTCCATCCATACAAGTTTGAATACGACTTTGAACAAGTGCAGCAATTTCATTGGTTTTTAAATCTTTGTATTCTTCATATTCAATAGGTTTTAAATAATGAATTTGTGCTGTTACTGGTTTGATTGTATTGTTATCAAAGACTTGATAACAATCGATCATTGCGACTGGAACAATTGGACAATGTGTTTTCAACGCAATTTTAAAGGTTCCACCTTTAAATTCTCCCATTGTATTTCCTTTTTTAGAACGTGTTCCTTCAGAGAAGATGACATAGTTTGTTCCTTCACTGATTTCTTTAGAAACTTCTTTCACCATTTTTGCTCCATCACGAATACTTGTACGATCCAATGAATAGTAATCTAAAGTTTTAACAACATCTTTAATTAAGATCATTGAAGCTAATTCTTTTTTTAAGACAAATTTTGTAGTATTTTTATCTGTTTTAAAAAGTGCAACAATATCAAATAAACCTTGATGGTTAGGAGCAATAAGATAACCATTTTCTTTTGGTAGGTTTTCTAAACCATAACATTTTAAATCAACACGTGCTTTTTTAACGATTTCATCAGCAACGTTATGTATAAATTGGTATCCTTCATCAATTGTTGGATATTTTTCTTTATTTTGATATTGTTTTAATTTATAGAACCACCAATAAGGTAGTTTAAAGATACATCTTAAGACAACTAAAATAATTCTTTTCATATGATCATCCTTTTTTATAAATTTGTAAAACAAAGGTTTCTAATTGTGTTTCTTTTTCTAAATGAAAATCATATTCTTCAAAACTCGGAAAATACGTTTCTCCTGTATGTTTTCCTGGTATTCTTGAAATAATGAGTTCATCAACATAAGGCAAAGCTTGTTTATAAATAGAAGCTCCTCCAGAGATATAAAGATCTTCATTTTTATCCTTATATTCTTGAATCACTTCAATTAAATCATTTCTAACTTCAACGCGTTCATCATCTAAACCACTTTTAGTAACAACAATTGTTTTTCTATTTGGAAGTGGTCTTCCAATAGCAAGATAAGTTGTTTTTCCCATAAGAATTGTTCGATTAAGTGTTGTTTTTTTGAAATGTTGGAGATCTTCTTTATTATGCCAAGGCATTCCGTTCTTTGAATCTTTTTTTCCTATTAATAAATCATCATCTGTCGCTACAATTATTGAAATCATTAGACACTCACCTTTCCCACAAGTTTTCCATGAGATTGATAGTTTTCAATCTTAATATCATCAATCGTAAAATCAAAGATTGATTTTACTTCAGGATTTAAAACAAGTTGACATTTAGGATAAGGTGTTCTTGAGATTTGTTCCTTAACAACATCAAAATGATCTTTATAAATATGGGCATCTCCAATCGTATGTACAAATTCTTTAGGTTTGTATCCACACACTTGTGCAAGCATTGAAGTAAATAAAGCATAAGATGCAATATTAAATGGAACACCTAAAAATGTATCCGCACTTCTTTGATAAAGTTGACAACTTAAGTATTTTTTATCACTACTTACATAGAATTGTAAGAAGGCATGACATGGTGGAAGTGCCATTTCGTCAACTTCTGCAGGATTCCATGCACAAATAATATGTCTTCTTGAAAATGGATTATTTTTTAATGAATCTACAAGTTTAGCAACTTGATCGACTCCTTCATTGTTGAAATTACGCCATTGTCTACCATAAACAGGACCTAATTCTCCATATTTGACGACAAAAGGATCATCAGCAGGTAATTCTTTAATTTTTGCGACGAATTCTTCTAATGTTTCCCCTTGAAAATCTTCACTCTTTTTAAAGGTTTCATAAGGCCATTCATTCCAAATCTTTACATTACGATCAACTAGATACTTAATGTTTGTATCCCCTTTAATAAACCATAAAAGTTCTTCTGCAATGGGTCTTAAAAACATTTTCTTTGTTGTAAGTAAAGGAAAACCATCGGTAAGATCATAACGTGTTTGATACCCAAAAACACTTCTTGTTCCTGTTCCTGTACGATCATCACGATCTTGTCCGTTTTCTAATATATATTGACACATATCTAAATATTGTTTCATTTTTATCTTTCACCTCTTGTCTCATTATATAGAAAAATAAATAAAAAGTCATCAACCATGATGACTTTAAATAAATTATTTAAATTTTGGTTTATAATCAAAAAGAATTGTATTCAAGAGCTTTCTTATAATATTTGAGTATTTTTTTGAAGGAACCTGTTCTTTTAAATAACATGCAATTGTATTTTTCTCAAATCCCAAAGCAATAGATAATGATTCTTTTTTTTATATCATACAAAGTTATTAGATTTTTGATTTCATTAATTGAAACAATGTTTTCTTCTTTTCTATATTGTTCATCTACTTCCTTCATTTGTAAGTCCATTAATCCTGGTATATCTAATTCTTTACCACAGTTTTTACAATAAGCTACAGTAATATTAAAATGATATTCTTTATTTCTAATGATATATTTTTTTCGTTCTTTCTTAATTATATAACCAGAGTGTTCTCGACACTCTGGACAAAGAATTTGTTTATTGATATTTATCCCTCCACTTTGTAATATTACTTGAAATTTTTTATCTTCTAACTCTTCTTAATCTATATACATATGATTGAGGTGGCACATGAATATGAATATCTGAAATCTTTAACTCATTTTCATATTTTTCTACTTTACCAAGCATATATGCGATAGCCTTATCTTTTCCTTTAAAATAATCATCATATGCCATTTTATTAATACCACCGCTATGACATATTTTCTTCCAAATTATTTCAGGTCGATCTTCTAACATGCCTACAAGTTTTACTTCACCTATTACTTTCATGATTGGAGATGTCGTATAAATAACTATAGCCTCAACATTTTGTCTTCTAAATCTATTTTTTCTATATTCAACTGTTTTTGCTCCGTTTAATATTTGTGTTGCATATTTAAGTTTAATAGACATTAAAACTTTACACATATACATTCCTTTCTTTTATTTTATCTAAAATTTATTAACTTATATGAAAATTATAACTTATTCAAATAAACAAATCATTAGCTGAATTATCCCATGACATTCTATGAAAATGAATAAAAAAATTAAAATTAAGAAGAAAAATAAAAAATTTTGACGTATATACTTATGAAGGGTGTTATACTATTGATAATAACTTTATAATAAGAAAAGGAGATGATAGAGATGTTGATGGAAATCTATTTAAGTGAAGAAAAAGCAAAGAAGAATAATATTGATATAAATGCTTGTTATCAAAAAATAAATCATTATTTTCTTGATCGTGGTGTAAAGATAAAAGCACCTGGTGTGTATCAAGGAATTAAAAGTGATTTTGGTACTTTTGTAACTGCACAAATGCAGTTACCTGATACAAATTGGTTTTTAAAAATTGTTGATCAATGGTATATAAGCTATTTTGGTGATAATCCAGATAGTCCTGAATTTAGAGAAGATGCTTTAAAAAGCTATTATGAAGTAGAAGCAATGGTATGAGTAAAAAAGCACTTAATTTTGATTTAAATGATTCATTATTAAGAAAAAATTACCCTTCAAACAATTATAAGAAAGCCTGGTATGATATAAGATACTTTTTAGAAAATAGTGGATTTAAACATAGACAGTATTCTGGATATATTTCAAAAAGTGATCTATCTATGTCAAAAACAATACAAATCATTAAGAAAATGTCTAAGAAATACAATTGGCTTTCTTTATCTGTTCAAGAATTCGATGTTACTCTTATCGGAGATGAATTTAGTTTAAAAAAATATATTCAACAAAAAAATAATTTTAGTTTGTAAAAAGTAGAATGTCAGTACCAATTGACGTTCTACTTTTAATTAGGGTTTGTCAAGAAAAGTGTGTAAGTAATTTAAACATTACTAAAAAATAGGTTAT
>ENA-ORUN01000432-ORUN01000432.1-human-gut-metagenome-genome-assembly--contig:-NODE-432-length-50864-cov-8.325100_pt1 | contig 50864 bp, 41 predicted proteins | sample MGYA00242080_ERZ509209 | MGnify/ENA primary metagenome ERZ509209 (study PRJEB26280, sample SAMEA2338786) | human gut metagenome | biome: human gut; feature: human-associated habitat; material: faeces... | reverse complement strand
CATCGTAAACACCCTTTCCAATCAAGGGTGTTGCAACGTTCGCTAGAATCCGCCCCTGACCAGAATATGGTCAGGCTTTTCTGTCGGCGAAAAACGTGCCATAGGGTAGTGGCTCATGCAGAGGAAAGAGATTGGCGGCATGGCCTGCCTTGTTCTGACGGCCATGATCTGGGGCTTCGCATTCGTATCCCAAGTGCAGGGCATGGCCTCCATGAGCCCCCTGTTCTTCGGGGCCACGCGATTCACATTGGGCGCGCTGTCATTAATACCGTTGCTGTGGTTCCGCCGTCGAGGCATCGCCGAACAGGAACGCCGACGCCGTGAATCGAATGAGTGTCCAACCGTCACGCTTGGCAACGGTATAACCGTGGCCATGCCGAAATGCCTGGGCAATCCCGTGGTCGTCAGCGTCATCTGCGGCATCGTATTGTTCACCGCCAGCACCGTCCAACAATACGGCATCCTCTATTCCGGTTCCGCAGGCCGTTCCGGCTTCATCACGGCGCTCTACATCGTCATGACGCCGCTGCTCGCCTTCCTTATTCTGCGCCGCCGCGTGACCATGAACGTCATCGTCAGCGTTGCCATCGCCGTGGTCGGCTTCTATCTGCTGTGCATCACCGACGGATTCGGCTCGATCACCCTTGCCGACGTGGTGCTGTTGTCCACTGCGGTTCTATTCGCAGGCCATATTCTCGTCATCGACACGTTCGGACAGAAGATGGATCCGATTCTGCTGTCCTTCGGACAAATTTCCACCACCGCGCTGCTGAGCTGGATCGGCTCCCTATGCGAAGGCTCCATCGACTGGGCCGGCGCCATGCAAAGCTGGTTTCCCATCGTGTACGCCGGCATCGGCTCGGCCGGCGTGGCATACACGTTGCAGGTGGTCGGACAGCAGCTGGTGCCGCCGTCGCGCGCGGCCGTGATCATGTCGCTCGAATCGTTCTTCTCCGCGGTGGGCGGCGCGTTGCTGCTCGGCGAAGTCATGACCACACGAGCCTACATCGGCTGCGCGCTGATTTTCATCGGCACCGTGCTCGCACAGGTTCCGGTGAAAATACCACGATTGCTGCGTAAGCGCGAATAACGTTCGATATCGTCGAAAAATGGCGATTGACAGGCAATGATTTGTCCGTCAATCGCCATTTTCCGAAAACATCAGTCCGCCTGCGGCGCCTCACCCACACGCGGGGCGCTGTTGATGTCGCGATGGATGTTCTGCATCTGCGTCTCGATGTTCTGCAGGCTGCGCGCGCAATCCAACAGCGTCTGCGAATGCTCGGCAAGCTTCGCGTCCGGCAGATCCGTCTTATACCGCAGCGCATGCTCCAGGCTCGCCCAATAATCCATGGCGATGGTGCGTAGCTGAACCTCTACCGGCGTGTAGTGCGGTCCGGATGACAGGAACACCGGCACCGCGTAGATGACATGCAGCGAACGGTAACCGTTCTGCTTCGGGTTCTTGATGTAATCCTTGACACGCAGCACTTGGATGTCGCTTTGCGCGGACAGATAATTCGCCACGGAATACACGTCGTCGCGGTAGTTGCAGATCACGCGTACGCCCGCCACGTCGAACAGGTTGTCCTTGATGGCGTCGACGGTCAACGGCAGGTTGCGGCGCTGCAGCTTGCCGAGGATCGAGTTAAGCGATTTGAGACGGCGTTCCATATGGTGAATTGGATTATGGGAGAAGCGCACCTGGAATTCCGAGTCAAGAATCTCCAATTTGGTGCTGATCTCGTACATCGCACCCTCATACACCTGCATCTGGTCGATGAACTCGGTGATCTGTTCGGGGGAAAGGGATCCCTCGCCGACGTCGACGTTCTTCAGACGCATCTGCAATTCGGTGGTGTTAATTCGATTTTGCCTGTCAAGTATCACGGAAGAACAGTGTACCGCCTCGCTTTCCGCAAAACTGAACGTATGCTGTGTATCGAAGAGGGTCAATGCCCTGCGATTGCGCCGAGAACGGGGCGTTCCCGCGTTCCGAAACGCCTGTGCCGCCCTGCCGATAGCATGGTGCGTTATGAATGAAGACATGATGACCGAGGCGGAGCGCGCCTCGAAACTGGCCGAACCGGCGGCGAACGATACCCCCACGCGTGGCAAGGGCGTGTTCTACGTGCATACGCTCGGATGCCAGATGAATGTGCATGATTCCGAACGCATCGCCGGCGTGCTTGAGGCCGACGGCTACGTGCCCGCCACCGAGGAACAGTATCTCAACCATGACATCGACCTGATCGTCATGAACACCTGCGCGGTGCGCGAAAACGCCGCCGAACGCATGTACGGCACCATCGGACTGTGGGCCGAATTGAAGAGGGAACGCCCGAACCTGCAGATCGCGGTCGGCGGCTGCATGGCGCAGCTCGACCGTGAGAAGATCGCGAAAAAAGCCCCGTGGGTCGACGCCGTGTTCGGTACCAAGAACATCGGATCTCTGCCTCAGCTGCTCGACCAGGCCCGCATCGAAGGCCACGCGCAGGTGAAGGTGCAGGAGGAACTCAACTACTTCCCAAGCCAACTGCCAACTGACCGTGCGTCGAAGGTGTCGAGCTGGGTGGCCATCTCCGTAGGCTGCAACAACACCTGCACCTTCTGCATCGTGCCGACCACGCGCGGCAAGGAACATGACCGCCGTCCCGGAGACATCCTCGCCGAAATCCGCCAATGCGTGGACGAAGGCGCCAAGGAAGTCACGTTGCTGGGCCAGAATGTGAACTCCTTCGGCTACGGCATCGGCGACCGGTTTGCCTTCTCCAAGCTGCTGCGCGCGTGCGGCGAGATTGACGGTTTGGAACGCGTACGATTCACCTCGCCGCATCCTGCGGCCTTCACCGACGACGTGATCGCAGCAATGGCCGAGACGCCGAACGTCATGCACCAGCTGCATTTCCCGTTGCAGTCGGGTTCCGACAGGATTCTTCGTGCGATGCGCCGCTCCTACCGTTCCGCCAAGTTCCTCGACATTCTGCGCAAGATTCGCGAGGCCATGCCGGACGCGCAGATCTCCACCGACATCATCGTCGGCTTCCCCGGCGAAACGGAGGAGGACTTCCAGGAAACCCTGCGCGTGGTGGAGGAGGCGCGATTCGCTTCCGCGTTCACGTTCATCTACTCGCCGCGTCCCGGCACGCCGGCGGCTGAGATGGAGCAGGTTCCGCATGACGTGGTGCAGGACAGGTTCGAACGTCTTGTGGCGCTGCAGGAACGTATCACCGAAGAGAATCTCAAGACTTTCGAAGGCCGTGACGTCGAGGTGATGGTCACCGGCGCATCCGGCAAGAAGGATGCCGCCACCCATCGTGTTACTGGACGTGAGAAGACGGGCGTGCTGGTGCATGTCGGCGTGCCGGAAGGCGAGTCGATGCCGCAGGTGGGTGATTTCGTGACCGCCACCGTCACCCATGCGGGACGCCACAATCTCATCGCCGATCCGAATCCGGAAGCGGGGCAAACCTATGCCGTCCGCCACTGAAAGCAAGCCCGAAACCCGTAAGGTCGTGTCCATCGTCGGTCCCACTGCGTCCGGCAAGACGGGACTTGGCATCGCCATTGCCAAGGCGTTGGAGGCCAAGGGCGAGCAGGCGGAAATCGTCAACGCCGATGCCTACCAGATGTACAAGGGCATGGATATCGGCACCGCCAAGGCGAGTCCTGAGGAACAGGCCGAGGTCAGGCACCACCTGATTGACATCATCGAACCGGACGACGCCATGTCCGTGGCACGTTTCCAGGAGATCGCCCGCGCCAAAATCGCCGAACTGCAGGCCAGGGGAGTGCGCCCTATCCTCGTGGGCGGTTCCGGTCTGTACGCCCGTGCCGCCATCGACGACATTTCCTTTCCTGGCACTGACCCAGAGGTGCGCAAACGCCTCGAGGAACGTGAAAAGGTCGAAGGCGCCGGTGCGCTGTTCGACGAGCTCAAGACAAAGGATCCTGAAGCCGCGGCCCGCATGGATCAGCACAATCCTCGACGCACCATCCGCGCGCTTGAGGTCATCGAAGTGACGGGCCGGCCGTATTCGGCGAGCCTGCCGCATTACCGGTATGTGATTCCCACCGTGCAGATCGGCCTTGATTTGCCGCGTGAGGAACTTGACCGCCGCATCGACATCCGTACCAAGCAGATGCTGGAGAACGGTTTCGTCGAGGAAGTGGAGCGTATCCGTCCCCGGCTTGGCATCACCGCAGGCAAGGCTCTTGGATACCAGCAGGTTGTCGACTATTTGGATGGCCTGTGCGATTTAAATGACACGTTCATGAGCATCGCGCAGAAGACGAAGCGTCTGGCACGCAAACAGATGGGATGGTTTGGCCGCGATCCGCGTATCCACTGGCTGCAGGCTCTCAACCCCGCGCTGCTGGGCAATGCCATGGCCATCATCGAGCATGCCGACGCCGGCGATTACGACGCGATCGACGCGCAGGCGGATGCGTACACGCAGCATCATCTTGGCGATATCGTCTAGCCGAAGCGCCTGACGGCGTGAACGGCAAAAACTTTCGATAAGTATCGGATGTCGTCGTGCCATGGCGGTGCCCATGGGTAAAATCGAGTCCTGTTATGGCACGAACAGCATCTTCCAACCCGAAATCAGGCGGCAAGGGTTCCGCAGGCAAATCGCGTTCCGGCGATACCAAAGTCATGGACGAGGTCGATTCCTCGCCGATCGCCGGCATACTGCGTAAATATCGCCGCGACATCGCATGTTTCATCATGGCCATTCTCGCGGTGCTGTTCTGCGCATCCGAATGGTTCCGTGTCCAGGGCGCTTTCGGACAGGTCCTACATGCCATGGCCTCCGGACTGTTCGGATTGACCAGCGTGATTCTGCCGGTATTCCTGGCGCTTGTGGTGTTCAGTCTGATGCGCAAGACGCAAAACAAGGATGAGAACCTCCATATGGCCCTCGGATGGTTCATGATCCTCTGGTCCGTCTGCTCTATTCTTGACGCGGCGATTGCCTCCGACTCCCAGAAGTTCGATATGTCTTTGCTGCAGCGGGCAGGCGGCCTGCTTGGCTATGTGCTTGGCTGTCCGTTGGCGTGGGGGCTTTCCAAAGGCTTTTCCATTGCGATTTTCGTAGTCGTCATCCTGTTTTCGTTGCTGTTGATTACCCATACCCGGGTCACGCAGATACCGGACAAGGCGAAGGCTCTGGCGGCCAAGTTTGTTGGAACGCCTAAAAACCGTGATGACATTGACGATGAGGCCGAACAGTTTCCGAACGAAGTCCGCGTTGGGGGCACGACACTCGCCTTCGCCGAAGGCGTTCCCGCCCACGACGGCACCGATGCGGATGGAGAAAACGACGATAGGCCGGGCTTCCTTACGCGTATGAAGCAACGCTTCGCATCCCATAAGAGCAAGAACGTCGATGATGGCGACCTTGACCATTACGCCGGCGACGAAGCGTTTCTTAATGCCGCCGAACGGCACGGACAGACCGCGGAAACCATCGTCGACGAGCCGTACCAACAGGTCGATTCGCCACGCAGCATTTCTTCGGACGATTATCGTGCCGATGATTATGATTCAGATGATTATTCCGCCGCTGCGCCGTCCGGCACCACGGCCATGCCACAGAACGGTCGCGGACGCTCCTTCTCGTCCGCGCCGATCGGCACCGCGAGCGGCACCATGCCCAGCGTCGCCGAGCCGGTGCCGTCCAGCGAAATCAAGCCGGTTGGCGTCGCTCCAAACGACCCATGGGCCGTCATCGACGAGGACGGCACCTCCAACGGCAAGGAAGTCATGGTGGATGCCGCGACCGGCGAGGTCCTTGACGATATGCCGGCTGCTGCCGTTGACGGGGAAGCGGCGGATGACATTCCCGAGGGACCGTATCATCTGCCTGACCTCAACATTCTGAAGAAGGGCGCGCCGCACGCCGCGCACACTCCGGAGAACGATCGTGTGATCCGCGCGCTGACCGGTACCTTCCAACAGTTCAACGTCGATGCGAAGGTCATCGGCTTCCTGCGCGGACCATCCGTCACCATGTATGAGGTGGAGCTTGGCCCTGGCGTCAAGGTCGAGAAGGTCACCAACCTGCAGAAGAACATCGCCTACGCGGTGGCCAGCTCCGACGTGCGCATCCTGTCGGTGATTGAAGGCAAATCCGCCATCGGCATCGAAATCCCGAACTCCGACCGCGAAACCGTGGTGCTGGGCGACGTGCTGCGCTCCGACAAGGCCCGGAACGATCCGAATCCGATGCTCACCGGCGTCGGCAAGGATGTGGAAGGCCATTTCGTGACCGCCGACCTGACCAAGATGCCCCACCTGTTGGTGGCTGGCGCCACCGGCTCCGGCAAGTCGAGCTTCATCAACTCCATGCTCACCTCCGTGATCATGCGCGCCACGCCTGACCAGGTCCGCATGATCATGGTCGATCCTAAACGAGTCGAACTGTCCGCCTATGCGGGCATTCCACATTTGCTCACCCCGATCATCACCGATCCGAAGAAGGCCGCACAGGCTTTGGAATGGGTGGTCAAGGAGATGGACGCACGATACAGCGACCTCGAATTCTTCGGATTCCGCCACATCAAGGACTTCAACGCTGCCGTGCGCGCTGGCAAGGTGCATGCGCCCGCAGGCTCCAAACGCAAGGTCGCACCATACCCGTATATCCTCGTGGTCGTCGATGAAATGGCCGACCTTATGATGGTGGCCAAGAACGACGTGGAGAGCTCCATCCAGCGCATCACGCAGCTCGCGCGAGCCGCCGGCGTGCATCTGGTGCTCGCCACGCAGCGCCCGTCCGTTGACGTGGTCACGGGCTTGATCAAGGCCAACATCCCGTCCCGACTTGCTTTTGCCACCTCATCCGCCACCGATTCGCGAGTCATCCTCGACGCCACCGGTGCGGAAACGCTGATCGGCCAAGGTGACGCGTTGTTCCTGCCGATGGGCCAGGCCAAGCCGATCCGCGTGCAGGGCGCATGGGTCGACGAGTCCGAAATCCGTCGCGCGGTGGAGTTCGTGCGAACCCAGCGCAAGCCGCATTATCGCGAGGATATCGAGGAGATGGCCAAGGAGGCCGAAAAGAAGGCCATCGAGCCGGATGAGGACATCGGCAACGACATGGACGTGCTGTTGCAGGCGGCGGAACTGGTGGTCAGCACGCAGTTCGGCTCAACCTCCATGCTGCAGCGCAAACTGCGTGTCGGATTCGCCAAAGCCGGCCGACTCATGGATCTGCTTGAATCGCGTGGTGTGGTCGGTCCGTCCGAAGGCTCCAAAGCTCGCGAAGTGCTCGTCCAACCGCAGGATCTGCCGCAGGTGCTCGCCTTCATCAAGGGCGAAACCTCATCGCTTACCGCAGGTTCTACCCAGCCGGCCGACGCTGCGGACACGCGATGATGGAACGCGACAACCGCACGCATTGCGCCAAGTAGTGGTATCGGGGTAACGTGAACGGTATGGAAAAGCAAGAAGAACGCAAATCGTCCCTGCTTGACGGGTGGAACGCCCCGCCGAACATCGTCACTTTCTCTCGTATCGTCCTGGTCGTCATCTTCCTGGCGTTGTACGTCATGGCAGGCGCATGGGGTACCAAAAACACGACTATGCGCTGGGTGGCGGCGATTATCTTCATCATCGCCGCCTGCACCGATAAGCTCGACGGTTGGATGGCCCGCAAATATAATCAGGTCACCGAACTGGGCAAGCTCATGGACCCAATCGCAGATAAGCTGCTCACCTGCGGCACGCTGATCGTCGCCGCCATCTTCAACGAATTCGGCAACGCAGTGCTCGGCTGGGTCGTGACCGCGCTGTTCCTCATCCGTGAGATCGGCATCACCATCATGCGTTTCTTCGTCATCGACACCGGCGGCAAGGTCATCGCCGCATCCCAAGCCGGCAAGTACAAGACCCTGTGCCAGTGCATCGGCCTTGCCATGCTCATGCTGCCGATGTGGAGCCTCGCTGATGGCATGAACACCACTCCGCTGTGGATGACCGTTTATTACACGATCACGTACGCCCTGATTTACCTGGCGTTGATTCTATGCCTGTATTCGGGCGGCGAATACCTCGTCAACACGTTCGGCGGACGTAAGAAGACCGCAAAATCCGAAAAGGAAACCAAGTAAATCCCGATGAGCGAATCCGAAAATTCGTCGACCGCGGCCAGCCAATCGCAATGCGATGAGCTGGCCGCAGCCGTTTTACGCTATTGCGAAGCCAACCATTTCAAAATCGCCGCCGCCGAATCACTGACGGGAGGTCTACTCGCCGACGCCTTCGTACGCATACCAGGCGCATCGAAAGTGTTCCTCGGCTCGGCGGTGACCTACGACATTCGCGCCAAAGCGAAGATTCTCGGCGTGAATGCCGACCTGCTGGCCCGAGAAGGGGCGGTCCACCCCGAAGTGGCGCGGCAGATGGCTGCGGGAACCGCGCAACTATACCGACAGACCGAGGATGGAGACTGTGTCATCGGCTTGGCCACTACCGGTGTTGCAGGGCCAGGACCGGATGGTGACAAACCTGCCGGCCTGGTGTACATCGGCTGCTCCCTGCCCTGTGGCTTCAATGGCATTCGTGCGCGTCAAACAGCTGCTTATGAGCTGCGTCTGAAGGGTGATCGGAAAGCCGTGCGGCACGAAACCGTGCAATGTATTCTGGAAAAACTGAGGACTCTTTCAGCACTTTCACAGGAATAATCCACGAATATGGGTGTTGACCATAGTGGACGTACGTATGAAAAGCGAAAGGGGCTGGCGGCATGGACACGATGACACTCACCAAGGAACAGATGGAACTCAAGGCGATGGTTCCCACGGTGCAAAGCGGCAACGCCCGCGTCAGGGAACTCACCCCAGCCCAGCGCCGCGCGGTGATGTTCGCCCAGCAGCAGGTGCTGCGTGCCCGCGCGGCCAAAAAGGCCAAAGACGAGCGCCAGGCCGCATTGACCCGCATATGGCGGGAGGAAGACGCGGAACGCGTTTCCGCACGATCCATGTCGGCAGCCACGGAAACCACCGACGAACCCAGAGAGGTATCGCTTCGCGAGGCCATCGGCCATGTACTGCGCGATCTGCGCACCCATGACCACAAAACGTTGCGTGAGGTGAGCGAAAAGGCCGGAGTGTCGTTGGGCTACCTCTCCGAAGTGGAGCGTGGCCAAAAAGAGGCCAGCTCCGAGCTGCTGAGCTCGATTGCGCAATCGTTGGGCGTCTCCACGGCGCAGATGCTGCGCATGGTCGCCGATTATCTCGATTCCGTCGCAATCTGATTCCTGTTGGACGTCTAACGCCCGGCGGCTTGTTCCGTCGGGCGTTTTCTTTTGGTTGCGCTTGCTGTGTACACTTGGGCGCGTGCAGGAACGTGAATTTTGGCAGTTGCTTGAAGAGGTACTCGGCCGTAGCTATGGCCGCGCGCTCGCACGCGACCAAGTGCTTGATCGATTGAACGGTCTGACAGCCGTCGAAGCGCTTGAAATGGGGGAGGAGCCCCGCGTGGTATGGAACGTTCTGTGCGACCAGATGAACATTCCTGACTCCAAACGTTGGGGAAAGGACCATAACGCGCCACCAATGCCGGTGCGTTAGGCGGAGTTCGGCTATCGCAAAACACCGATTTCGAACAGATGTTCGGATAATGGGGTATAGTTATCCACAGAAGCACGGATTGGGCAGGTCGTCAACGGCTCGCCGCGAAGTTTCAGAATGCTGGAATTTCAAGGGAAAGCGGTCTTCGGCGTGTCGAAATGCATGTTCTTCGACCACAATGGCCGATTGAACTTGCGCAGATGGATGATGCGGTTTTACGGTGAATCCATTCATTCGTCTCGGTCAACAACAAGGAGTAGTCATGGCACAGACGAGCGCGGCAAAGAACGCCGCACAGAACAAGTCCGCGAATGGAATCGATCCGCGCCGTCAGGCCGCGCTCGACACAGCGCTCGCGCAGGTCGAGAAAAGCTTCGGCAAGGGATCGGCCATGAGACTTGGCGACCGCCCGGAACAGGATGTCGAGGTCATTCCGACCGGATCCTTGGCTTTGGATATGGCATTAGGCATCGGCGGCCTGCCTAAAGGCCGTATTGTGGAGATTTACGGACCGGAATCCTCTGGTAAGACCACATTGGCGCTGCATGTGGTGGCCAATGCCCAGAAGGCCGGCGGTGTGGCCGCATTCATCGATGCCGAGCATGCGCTCGATCCGGTCTATGCCCGTAAGCTGGGCGTCGACACCGATTCGTTGATCGTCTCTCAGCCGGACAATGGCGAGCAGGCATTGGAAATCGCCGACATGCTGATTCGTTCCGGCGCGCTTGACGTGATTGTCATCGATTCCGTCGCGGCCTTGGTGCCGAAAGCGGAAATCGAAGGCGAGATGGGAGACAGCCATGTCGGCCTGCAGGCGCGCCTGATGAGTCAGGCGTTGCGTAAGATGACCGGTGCGCTGGCGCAAGCCGGTACCACCGCCATCTTCATCAACCAGTTGCGTGAGAAAATTGGCGTGTTCTTCGGTAATCCGGAGACCACCACCGGCGGCAAGGCATTGAAGTTCTACGCGTCCGTACGTATGGACATCCGCCGTATCCAGACCATTAAGAACGGTGATGAGGCTGTCGGCAACCGTACCAAGGTCAAGGTTGTTAAGAACAAGATGGCTCCGCCGTTCAAGACCGCCGAATTCGATGTGCTGTACGGCGAGGGCATCTCCAAGGAAGGTTCCGTGCTTGATATGGCGTTGCAGGCCAACGTCGTCAAAAAGTCTGGCTCGTGGTTCACCTATGAGGGCGACCAGCTGGGGCAAGGACGCGAAAACGTGCGTCAGTTCCTCAAGGACAATCCGGAACTCACAGAGGAAATCGAGAACAAGGTCAAGGCGGCATTCGGTCTGATCAAACCTACCGACCAGTTCGCCGAGGACGATGGGGCGGAGGACGCCGCGGGCGCGCCGGATGATGGTAAGACGTCCAAAACTTCAAAAGCCGCCAAAGCCTGACATATGATCAGCGCCGAACGTTTCCTTAAGGAACAGGGCCTTCAGCCGGCGTCGGCCGATACTGGGGGCCTTGCCCTTTCTTCAGAGGATCCAGAACGCACGAACGTTCAGAGGTGGAACCGTCGAACGAAACCTGACCGTTCCAGTTTGTTCGCTGGAAGCGCAAATGCGACGAAAACGCCACGACACGCGCGACACGCTGGGCGTGTCGGGAACGGCGATTCTACTGCCGCAAAGGATCCAAATGATCTTGACGCATGCAGGGAAGCCGCATTGCGATTGCTGGACGCTGCGCCTCGACCTTCCGGCGCACTGCGTGAGCGCCTGATTGGTAAGGGCTATACCTCTGAAGTGGTTGACGACGTCATCGAAAGACTGACAAGGGTTCAACTGATTGACGATGAAGCCTACGCGCAATCCGCGGTGCGCTACTGTGCGACCCGTCTTATGGGATGTAGGGGCGCGGTCGCTGAGCTTATACGGAAAGGCGTCGACCGTAGGCTGGCCCAACAGGTTTGTGATGAGGCGGAATCCTACGGCGTGTTTACTGAAGCCGCATGGGAATTAGGCCGTAGAACCGCGAGAAAAACCGCCGGTCTGGAACGCGATGTACGTAGGCGCCGCTTCTGGAGCGCGGGCGGCAGAAAAGGCCATAATCCTGAGATCCTGCGCCAAATCGCACAGGAACTGTTTGATTGACGGCGACCGTTGACCAAGGGCGTGACGTCAGTTTCATAAAGAGGCTGGTGTAAAGAAATCCTCAAAACATAAAGAGTGGAGAGTGAGACCTCTTATACCCCGGGTTCTGTCGTGCCAACGGCACGGATGGCCATCCATCTCGACCTGGCGTTGCCGTCAGGCTCTAGCAGCCTACCCGAAGGCTTCGGACGAGCAGTCCTCGAACGCCTTCTGCTTGGCCTTGCTCCCGATGAGGCTTGCCATGCGGCCAACTGTCACCAGCGGCCCGGTGGTCTCTTACACCGCCGTTTCACCCTTACCCACCGGCCGAAACCGGTAAGGCGGTCTATTCTCTGCTGCGCTATCTCTCAGGTCGCCCTGGGCGGACGTTATCCGCCATCGTGCTCTATGGAGCCCGGAAGTTCCTCAACCGACAAAATCGGTCGTGGCCATCAAGAGGTCTCAAACGCACAACTATAGCAAGAGAATCGTCGAAAGCAAAGCGTAAAAAAACTTTTGTTTTCTCGGGGAGTTTTCCAGCAAATCACCAATCTTATGGATACAATGATGACTACCAAGCAGCGATGCAGCTGGTTGGTCCGTATATAGCGGTTAACACCGCTTGAGTCTAGGGAGGTCCACATGGAAATCGTCGTTACCGGACGTCATACGCAGATCAAGCAAAGGTTCCGTGACGTTGTCGAAAGCAAGATGAATCGTGTGACCGCTATCGCCCCGGATGCGCAGCGTGTCCAGATTGTGCTGTCCCACGAGGGCAATCCGCGTCAGGCCGACACCGCCAAGCGCGTTGAGATCACCGTCATCGCAGGTCGTACCGTGGTGCGTGCCGAAGCCTCCAGCGCCGACGAGTTCAGTGCTCTCGATTTGGTTCTCGACAAGCTGACGCTTCGTCTGCGCCGTACCCGCGACCGCCGCAAGGACCATCGTCGTGGCTACACCGATCCGGTCCCGGTCGATCTGGGCCCGGTCGAGCCGGTCGTCGTCGAGGAGCCGGAGCCGGAAGCGCCGAACAATAGCCCGGCCGACGCCGTTTCCGCTGATCTCGGCCCTGGCGAATCCGTCGAGGTCCAGGTCGGCGACACCCCAATCGTCATCCGCCGCAAGCTGCACATCGCCGAGCCGATGACCATTGACGAGGCCCTGTACGAGATGGAGCTGATCGGTCACGACTTCTTCCTGTTCGTCAACAAGGAAACCGGTCGTCCATCCGTCGTCTACCACCGTCACGGTTGGAGCTACGGCGTCTTCGAAATCGACACTCCGGAGAATGTGGCCAAGAAGTAATGGCTAATGGCTGAAAACTGAACGATAAGAGGCTCACATGTCATACATGCGGGCCTCTTTTCTTATGCGAAAAACAAGATACGTCAAAACTTACGTAAAATGGACGGAGCTTTTCGGAAATCGCGAGAAAGCGACTATCCTCAATCGAGGAAAGTCACCATACACAAAGGGAGTGATTGTGGTAGATATCGTTGACAAAGCCCTACGCATGGGTGAAGGCCGACAGATCAAGAAGCTTGAGAACGTGGCCAAAGCGACGAACGCCTTGGAGGACGAGATCGCGGCGCTTGACGACGAGGAGCTCAAGGGCCAGACCGCCAAGTTCAAGCAGCGTATCGAAAACGGCGAGTCCCTTGACAAGCTCATGCCGGAAGCCTTCGCCACCGTGCGTGAAGCTTCCAAGCGAACCTTGGGCCTGCGCCACTTCGACGTGCAGCTCATGGGCGGCGCCGCTCTGCACTGGGGCAACATCGCCGAAATGAAGACCGGTGAAGGCAAGACCCTTGTGGCCACGCTGCCGGCCTACCTGAACGCACTCGACGGTCAGGGCGTCCACGTCGTCACCGTCAACGACTATCTGGCCAGCTACCAGGCCGAGCTGATGGGCCGTGTCTACCGCTTCCTCGGCATGAGCACCGGCTGCATCATCACCAACCAGAAGCCGCCGGAGCGTCGCAAGCAGTACAACGCCGACATCACCTACGGCACCAACAACGAATTCGGTTTTGATTACCTGCGCGACAACATGGCGTGGGAGAAGTCCGATCTCGTACAGCGTGGCCACCACTACGCCATCGTCGATGAGGTCGACTCCATTCTTATCGATGAGGCTCGTACCCCGTTGATCATCTCCGGTCCGGCCGAGGGCGACGTGACCCGCTGGTACCGCCAGTTCGCGCGCCTGGTTCTGAAGCTCAACCGTGACGAGGACTATGAGGTCGACGAGAAGAAGAAGGTCGTCGGCATCCTTGATCCGGGCATCACCAAGGTCGAGGACTATCTCGGCATCGACAACCTGTACGAACCGAACAACACCGCATTGATCGGCTATCTGAACAACGCCATCAAGGCCAAGGAGCTGTTCCTGCGTGACCGCGACTACGTCGTGACCGGCGGCGAAGTGCTCATCGTCGACGAGCACACCGGACGTATCCTGCCGGGCCGCCGTTACAACGAGGGTCTGCACCAAGCCATCGAAGCCAAGGAAGGCGTGGAGGTCAAGGCCGAAAACCAGACCTTCGCCACCATCACCCTGCAGAACTACTTCCGCATGTACGACAAGCTGGCAGGCATGACCGGTACCGCAGAGACCGAAGCCGCCGAATTCATGGGCACCTACAAGCTGGGCGTGCTGCCGATTCCGACCAACAAGCCGATGATCCGCGAGGATAAGGACGATCTGATCTTCCGTACCAAGAAGGAAAAGCTCGCCGCCATCGTCCGTGATGTGGCCAAGCGCCACAAGAAGGGCCAGCCGGTCCTGCTGGGTACCGCATCCGTGGAATCCTCCGAAGTCGTGTCCTCTCTGCTTGACGTGGCCAAGATTCCTCACCAGGTGCTGAACGCGAAGCAGCATGACAAGGAAGCCGCCGTTGTGGCCGTCGCAGGCCGTAAGGGCGCCGTCACCGTGGCCACCAACATGGCAGGCCGTGGTACCGATATCATGCTCGGCGGCAACGTCGAGTTCCTCGCCGATGCGAAGCTCAAGTCCGAAGGCTATTCTCCGGATGACACTCCGGACGAGTACGAGAAGCGTTGGCCGGGCACTTTGGCCGAAATCAAGGACCAGGTCAAGGACGAGCATGAGGAAGTCGTCAAGCTCGGCGGTCTGTACGTGCTCGGCACCGAGCGCCACGAATCCCGCCGTATCGACAACCAGCTGCGCGGCCGTTCCGGCCGTCAGGGCGATCCGGGCGAATCCCGTTTCTACCTGTCCCTCGAAGATGATCTGATGCGTCTGTTCAACACCCAGCTTGTGGCGCGTGTCATGGCCAAGGGCATGCCGGAAGGCGAGCCGATCGAAGCCAAGAGCGTTTCCAAGGGCGTGCGCACCGCACAGAAGGCCGTCGAATCGCGTAACTTCGAAATCCGTAAGAACGTGCTGAAGTACGACGACGTGATGAACAAGCAGCGCACCGTCATTTATGCGGAGCGTCAGGCTGTGCTGAAGGGCGCGGATATCCACGAGGACATCCTCAAGTTCATCGACGACACCGTGCTGAGCTACATCAAGGGCGCCAACAACGGTTCCGACAAGCCGGCCGATTGGGATTGGGACGGTCTGTTCAAGGCCATCGCCTCCGTGTACCCGATCGCCGTGGAGCAGGAAGCGGCCAAGGACGCCGTCGACAAGCTCAAGGGCGACAAGGCCGTTGAGGCCCTGAAGGAGCTCATCGTCTCCGACGCCAAGGACCAGTACTCCGATTTCGAAGACAAGCTCGGCAGCGAAGGCCTGCGCCAGCTCGAGCGCCGCGTGGTGCTCGCCGTACTCGACCGCAAGTGGCGCGAGCACCTGTACGAGATGGACTACCTCAAGGACGGCATCGGCCTGCGCGGCATGGGACAGCGTGATCCGCTGGTCGAATACCAGCGTGAAGGCTACCAGATGTACAACTCCATGATCGAAGCCATCAAGGAGGAAACCATCCAGCTGCTGTTCCACGTGGACATCGAACGTGTGGCCATGACCGAGGACGAGGAGACCGAATCCGATGAGGATGAGGCCGTGAACGCCGCCGAGGCCGTAATGGGTCTGGACGGCGAAGCCGCCGCGACCGGCGAATCCGCTCCTGCAGAGCCGGAGACCGATGACGAGGCCGAAAAGACCACCATCGATGAACTGGCTGACGAGCAGAAGAACGAGAAGGGCATCGTCGGCATGCAGCCGATCAGCCACGCCGAAGGCAAGGTCCCGGCCAACAAGCGTCCGAAGAGCGAGGAACTCCACTCTCCGTGGGCCGATGGCCGCACCTTCCCGGGAACCGGCAAGAACGCCCAGTGCCCATGCGGTTCTGGTCGTAAGTACAAGATGTGCCACGGCCAGAACGAGCAGTGATTCGCTGAGTCGCTGACTTGCTCATGACATAACCTCCCCCGATCGTAATCGGGGGAGGTTTTCTTTTTTGAAGAATCTTCGATGGGCCGTTTCGTGATATGGACGTGCGGACGTGGGGAAACGTCCAATCGTTACAATTGGCGGCATCGGAACAACAATAAAGGCGTGCGACATCGCCAAGGAGGGCATCATGGCCGAAATCACATGGAAGTCGATCCTCACCAAGCTGGTTGGAGGGGACCACTTGAGCGCCGAGGAATCCGAGTGGTTCGTCGATGACCTCATGAACGGCAATGCCGATCCGGCGGCCGTTGGCGCGGTACTCGCCACCCAGCAGCAGTTGGGGCTGACCCCCGACGAAGTGCGTGGCGCGGCGAAGGCCATGGTGTCCCATGCCATTCCGCTGTACATCGACGGTGAAACCACCGACATCGTCGGCACCGGTGGCGACGGAGCCTCCACCGTGAACCTGTCATCCATGGGGGCTGTCGTAGCCGCGGCCGCAGGCGTAAAAGTCGTCAAGCACGGCAATCGTGCGGCCTCATCCAAGTGCGGCACTGCTGACTGCTTCGAAGCGCTCGGCCTGCCCATGGATTTGACTCCGGAACAAGTGAGCGAAGTCGGCAACGAATGCGGCATCGCATTCGCTTTCGCACGCACCTTCCACCCCGCCATGCGTTTTGTCGGTCCGATTCGCGCCGCGCTCGGCGTGCCATGCGTGTTCAACGTGCTTGGTCCGCTGACCAACCCGGCAAGCCCGAAGCATATGGCCGTCGGCTGCGCTAATCGCAAGATGAGCCCGATCATGGCCGCCGTATATGCGGCGAACGGCCAGATCGGCATGGTCTACACTTCCCATGAGGGCCTTGACGAGATGGCACCGACCGGTCCGGTCTCCATTTGGGAATTCAAGGACGGCAAGGTTACCGAAAACAAATTCGATCCGACCGTCGAACTCGGCCTCGCCAAAGTCACCATCGCAGATCTGAAGGGTGGCGAACCGACGCTCAACGCGCAGCTGGCACGAGACTTCTTCGCAGGCAAGGATGTGTCGTTCCGTACCACCGCGCTGCTGAACGCCGCTTCCGCAATCGTCGCCGACGGTCATTTGGTGCCGGGCGACGCAAGCTTGGCTGACCGGTTCAAAGCCGCCTACGCCATCGCGGAGCAGACCGTCGACTCCGGCAAGGCCACGGCGCTGCTTGACAAGTGGATCGCCACCGCCCAAGCTGCGAAGAAAGCCTGAAAACGCTGACAACGTATGTGTATGTGAAGGCCCCGGCGTAAATATGAACCGCACCCCGATTGTTGGACTGAAGAAATTCAGATTCGATGATCGGAGGTGCGGTTCTTTCGTATGCGTGAGGATCGAAGGAGACGTTACGACGACGGGTTCCGGCGCGAGGCGCTGGAGCTCATCAAGTCCGGAGCCGGCAAGGACACGCTCGCCAGAAGGCTTGCCATACCGGTGTATACCGCGAGAAACTGGATCAGGCTGTACAGGTCCAACGGCGAGGAGGCGGTCATGGGAGGCGGCGGCAGCAGACGCTACGACTGGGAGACGAAGGTCGCCGCGTCGCGCGACCACGTCGAGAACGGTCTGACCAAGACGGAGGCCATGGCCAGGCACGGGATCGCGAGCATCGCGTACCTGAAGCGCTGGTGCCGCGACTACCGGTCCGGAGGCGCTCAGGCCGAAACCCAAGCGCGAAATCCAAACCGAAGCCCGAACCGACGCGCGAGCAGGAGCTCGCCGAACAGGTCGCGTACCTGAAGGCGAAGGTCGCGTACCTGGAAAAACTCCGGGTCCTGCGGGCGTCCAAGTCACGCGGCGCGAGCGAAGCGCCGTCGTCCGACTGCTCGCAGGGCGGGGACACCGGCTCGACCACCTCCTGAGGATAGCCGGGCTGCCGAAATCCAACGTACTACCACCACCTGTCGCGCCCGGCGCACGTGTCCAGGCCGGACGTGGAGCCGATGGTACGGGAGATATGGGAGCGCACCCCGAACGGGTGCGGCCACCGGCAGGTGCGCATGCGCCTGGTCCACGAGTTCGGCACGCGCATATCCGCCAAGACCGTGCTCAGGGTCATGCGCCGTATGGGGCTGAGATGCGCCATCCGCTCCAGGAACCCGTGGAGACGCTACAGCTCGTACAGGGGCGAGACGGGCGACCGCGTGCATAACCTGCCCGAACGCGACTTCGACGCGGCCCGTCCGTTCTTCCAGGCTCGGGACCGACGTCACCGAGTTCAAGGTCGCCGGCTCCAAGGCGTACCTCGCTCCCGTGTACGACATGGCCAGCAAGGAGATCGTGGCCTGGGACGTGAGCCGCAGTCCGGACCTCGGGCAGCAGAAGCGCCTGCCCGCCGGCGCGGAGCCGATCCTGCACTCGGACATGGGATGGCAGTACCAGCACCAATGGTGGAGGGACGAGCTCGGACGCCTCGGCATCCGCCAGTCCATGAGCCGCAAGGGCAACTGCCTGGACAACGCGGCGACCGAGCAGGTCTTCGGCCACTTGAAGGACGAGTTCTACCGCGGCCGAGAGTTCGACTCGTACATCGTGCATTGGAACACCAGACGACGCCAGATACGACTCGAGGGACGCACCCCGGAGGAGTTCCGGAGCATGTCCCTCGCGGTCTAGGGCTGTATCCTAATTAACAACGTCCAACAAACGGGGCGCAGTTCAATAACCGCCGGGGCCTTCACATAGATGGATGTATTCAGTTTGTCGCCAAAGAATCGTCAGACGCGTGCTCCATCATCGAATTCGTCGGTACGCGTTTCACGATGCCCTTTATGCTGCACGATGAGGCCAGCGGCGCCGACCAGCGCACACAAACCGAAAATCGAACCAAGAATCGAAGCCAACGCCGGAACGAACACGGAAGCGATAATGCCGATGACGCCGGCCACCAGCAATATCCAGAACACCAGTTTTGACAGTTTCACATGGCCGATTTCAGGATTCGGCGGCACGAAGTCGTCACCGTAACGGTCCATGACCCGATCCGTGTCAAGCCAGCTCGAACCAGTGAAATCGCGCGGCCCACGACCATTCGCCGGCGCATCATTGGTGAACGTGCCCTGATCCAAGTCATCGATGGACAGCAAAGCCTCTTTTTCCCGACGTTGCGCATGCTTCTCGAAACGTTTCGCACTACGCGAACGTTCCACGGCCTTCAAATCGTCAGCATGCGAATCCGCAAACTCGGCCCAAGCCGCATCCAAGCCGTCCATTGGAGAGCCGCCACCATGCGACGCGTCATTTGGGCGTTCTTCATCGTCATTGCTATTGTTGAGGTCAGTCATACTTATACTCTAATCGGGCGGACGCCAATCCGCCGGGAGGATCGTGAAGAATGCTCTATTGGTTTTTCGTTAAAGGCTTGGGACCTATCGCCATCCACCGTTTGGGACCGACCGCGCAAGGACTTGAGAACATTCCGCACGAAGGTGGCGCCATCATCGCAGCCAACCATCTTGCCGTCATCGACGATGCGTTGCTGCCGTTGACCTGCCCGCGCATGATTCATTTCATGGGCAAGGCCGAATATTTCGAAGGCAAAGGCATCAAAGGCAAATTCAAGAAATGGTGGTTCACGTCAGTCGGCGTGTTCCCCGTGGACCGTTCCGGCGGTTCCAAATCACTTGGCGCACTGAACCACGCCCGTGAGATCATCGAGGACGGACATCTGTTCGGCATTCACATCGAAGGTACTCGCAGCCCCGATGGACGTCTTTACAAAGGACACACCGGCGCGGCGCGTCTGGCATTCGAAACCGGTTGCCCCATTATTCCGGCCGCCATCATCGGTTCGCGTGAACTGCAGAAGCCAGGACAGGTCATTCCGAACAAAGGCAAGTCCAAGGTGATTTACGGCAAGCCGATTGAAGTCGAGAAGAAATCCGCCGACCAGATTACCCACGATGATTTGCGTTCGCTTACCGACCGCGTGACCCGTGAGATCCAGAAGATGAGCGGACAGGAATACGTCGACGAATACGCGCAGAAGGTCAAGGCCGAGCTCAAAGCCCAGCAGGAGGCCGAAGCGCAGGCACAAGCCGAATCCGCTGCCAAGAAGGCATAAGTTTTCAGCGAGGTTCATTCCAAACCAATCAGGGGTGTCTGTTCCGAAGAATGTTTTCGGAACAGACACCCCTGATTTCTATTTTGTAATCAGGATAATCAGTCGAACAGCGACGAATACATTTTCAAGGTGACGGTATTCGGCGTGCCATCCTCCTGACGCAGTCGCACCTCGGTGCCTCCTACCGGATCCTGCGAAGCGACCTTCTTGTCTTGACTGGAGTCAAGTGTCAGTTGCGAGCTGATCTTCACACTGAATCCCAGCTTCTCCAATGCGGCTTTGGCAGCGGCGGCTTTCTGTCCGACATAATTCGGCAGCGTTACGGTTTCCGGTCCCTTCGACACCACCGCATTGACGCTATCGCCCCAGTGCAACTCGTCTCCGGTCTTCGCGGAAGCGGAAATCACCTGTCCTTGCGGAATCTTGTCATCGAATTGCTCGGTCCAGTTGACGGTGAGCTTGAGCGCATCAAGCGTCTGCTGCGCCTCATCCTTCGATTTGCCCACGACGTCCGGCATGGTAACCGGTTTCGGTCCTTGGGACAGCGTGACGGTAATCTTCGCGTTATGGGGCAGAGTCGCGCCGGGATCCACGCTTAAATCAAGCAACGCGCCCTGAGGTACGTCCATGGAATACGCGTCATCATTGGCCGGAGTCTGTTCGATGTTGTCGAAGCCGGCACGCTTCAACGCGTTGATCGGATCCTTGCCGTTCGCACTGGTGGCATCGAGAATGTCTGTGGGAACAGTGCCCTGCTTAATACCCTTGGACACTACCACCTTGACCTTCTGATGATGACGTTTGCTCACATGCGAACCGACATTCTCCGGGTCGGTGGAGATGACATTGCCAGCCTTGACGGAATCACTGAACGCCTCGGTCTCTTCGTACTCGATGTTGGAGAATTTCAGCAGTTCCTCATAGGCGTTCCATTTGATGTTGGAAATACGGCAGGGCTCCGAATCGGAACATGTGAGATCTGCCGGCTGAGGCATGTTCCAGTAGCTGCCCGGTCCTCGGAAATACCACCAGGCATAGCCGCCACCGCCTGCGCAGGCAAGCACGATGGCTGCTACGACGGCGATGATGACAGGTGCACGCTTGCCACTGCGTTTCGGCTGTCCACCACTGACCGGACCGTTCGAGGGGGAAGCTGGAACGTTGTTGGCGGGGACGTCGTTCTTTTCCAAAGCCAAGCGGGTGGTTGCCTCCGGATCTGCCTGCTGCGCCGGCATGACGGTGGTTTTGTTCGGGTTTTCCGGATTGAACTGTCGTGTACGATCGTCGTTCTGACGCACAGGCGGTGCTGGGGGAGCGGGCGGTAGCGGCATCTGCCGGGTGCCATCGCCGGGCATGGTGTCGGCGGCATCGTTTGCGGCCGGGGAAACGGCTGACAGACGGTATTGCCAGTCGTCGATGGTGAGGTTCGATTGCAACTGCTGCAATTCGTCGAATGCCACGGACGCATCCTGGGGACGGTCCTCGACCGCGCGCGCCGTAAGACGGGCGAGGAATGCGGCCACGCCTGCATTGATGCCCGGACAAGCGGTCGTGATATCCGGCACATCCTCATGCACGTGCTTGAACACCAGCGTCACCGGATTGTCCGCGGTGAACGGCACCTTGCCGGCCAGCATCTCCCAAGCCATGATGCCTACGGAATACAGGTCTCCCTGCGGCGTTGCCTGATTGTGCTGAATCATTTCTGGCGCCAGATAGGCGGCCGTGCCCAGCAGCATGCCGGTGGAGGACAGCGTGGCCTGCGACACCGCCTTGGCCAGGCCGAAATCGGTGATCTGCACATGTCCTCGGTCATTGAGCAGAATATTCTCCGGTTTGATATCGCGGTGCACCACGCCTGCGCGATGCGCCGAAGCCAAGCCGTCCAACGTCTCACCGACTATGCGTAGCGTCTCACGAACGCTGAACGTGACTTGCTGGTTCATTTCGTACCGCAGGTTCACGCCATGCACGTACTCCATGACAAGAAAATCCAGTCCATCGAACTCACCGGTGTCATACACCTGCACGATATGGGGATTGGCTATTGCTGCTGCGGAACGGGCCTCGCGATGGAAACGTTCCACGAACTGGTCGCGTTGTGGGCCCTGTGCCAGCTGCGTGTGCATGATCTTAATGGCGACGGTGCGTCCCAGACGCTCGTCAACAGCTTGATACACCGTGGCCATGCCGCCATCGGCGATTCTGCTGACGACTCGGTACCGGCCTTCGATGACCTGGCCTTCGGGGGCATGCTGGGCTTCACTCATGGCTAATCGGTACGATTCCTTCTTCAAAAAACGTTTCGCGACAAAGATGTGTTCACTTGTAGTCTACAAGGAATGGTTTGCGGAAGATGCGATGAACACGGGTCTTTCACAGTGCGGCGGCATCAGCCCTGTTCCCGCACAATCGGTACGAAACGTGCACATGCTTCGGTAAGCATGTCTTTGCGATCCTGCGATAGTTCAAGCGTCTCGATGGCGGCCTTCGACTCGAGCCACAGACCGGCGATCCGTTCCTTGGAACGTGCGATGGCACCAGTGGACTCGAACAATGCGATGGCACGCCTAACATGTGCCTCGTCACGTGATTCGGCTTCCCACATGTCGATGAGTTCACGTCGTTCGACATCGCCGGCAGCCTCAATCGCATCGGCCAGCAACACCGTGCGTTTGCCTTCACGGATATCACCGCCCACCGGTTTGCCGGTATTGCGGCTCGACCCGATGACGTCCAGAAGATCATCCGCGAGCTGGAACGCCAAACCAAGAGGCAATCCAATCGCCAGTGCGAGCCTGCGCGCGTCCGCAGGGGCGAGGCCGGCGGCAAGCATACCGAATTCCAAAGGTGCGATAGTGGTATAACTGGCGGTCTTCCAACGGAAGACATTCAAAGAGGCCGACGCCAGCTCTTCAGGATCGTCTAACGTATTGAGTTCCACGGCCAAATCGAGTACTTGGCCGATTTCCACTTCACGGTGCATATTCAGGAAGGCCGACACCACGGAAGATCCGGAGCCAAGCCGGCAAGCCGCTTTATTGGCGATATCCACGCTCGCGGTGGCCAGCATATCACCCAACATGATGCCCAAACCATGGCCGATGGCATCACTATGGGTATCCGTGGCAAGCGCACGATGAGCGGACGGCTTGCCACGGCGCAGATCGGAATCGTCGATGATGTCGTCATGCACCAACGCGCCGGTCTGAAACACTTCGATCGCGCATGCCAGATCCAACACCGCATCCATATCACGTTCCGCCACATCCTGCGGCGCGAACGCACGGAACGCATCCAACGTCAGCAACGCCCGCAGACGTTTGCCGCCCTCACTTGACGTGACCGCCTGCTGCGCCACCGCATCAGCGACGGCTTTGCAGGAATTCGCCACCGGATCGTCCGCATGCAGGAACGAAAAATCCCTTACCAGCGAGAGCGTGCGCGTTTCAATCTGTTCCAAATCGGAAGAGCTAGTCATGGGTCAAGGTTATCCACACACATTCGACAAGAGGAAAACATAATGATTGCAGCGGGTAAGACGGTGCCGGACGTTTCGTGACACGCCGAGCTTCACGTTCTCCGACCACAGGGGTCCCGAAACGCCTCATTGCATTGCCGGATGATGCATAGTTCCAACAAAGCGGCCTGCATCAAGCGGCCGCTCCGATACGCCAAGGAGGACGAGACATGAAGACGATCGACGAGCCCATGCCGATATGCGAAGCCGAGATGGAACGGCTTGAAGACCAATTGGTGGAGGATTGCAAATCGCTGGGCATGGCGGAGAGCATACGCGATTTCCTGCAGGAGCCATTCTCGGAATGGATGGATGAGCTGGCCGATGAATCGTCGGGAGATGACGATTCATCGCCAGAATGCAGACTGTCCAGAAACGGTGCGGGAGCACTTGCCATCGCCATGCAGCAGACCATGGCGGTGCGTGACGCGCTGCTGGTCTCCATCATCGTGGATGAACGACGTTCGTCACGTGACTTTCTCATGGGATTCATGGCCAATCCGACACTTCCCGGCAACACGCGTCATCTGGAGGAATCCCTCAACGGATCGTTCCGTGACGCATCAAGAAAACCCGACACGAAACGTTGCGACAACGGCGTCAACATGATGTTCGACATCATCGGGATGGTCCCCGAACGGTATCATGTGCAGCCATTGGCCATCATCAGTTATGTGCTGTGGTGGATGGGCGATGAGCGCGCCATGCTGTGCGCGATGCGTGCGCTCGCGTTGGATGAGAATTGTTCTCTCGCGGCGATCATCTGCTCCGCGGCGCATCGTCATATCGGACCGGCATGGGCCGAAGAGACATAGAGCAACACGCCGAAAGGAAGCGGTACTTGCGCATGGTGAGCTCAACACGCGGGAATAATCGTCCTCGCAAGATGGTTAACTCACATAGTTGACGATTTGCCCTTGCCAGAAGTGGGTCCATATGGTATACGCTTCCGGCGGGATCAATAGGAGGATAAGTTTGGCCACCAAGGAAACGACGGTAAATACGGAACAGACTGATCTGACCGAAAAGACCACCTCCGGAAAAAAGGCCTCCACGCGCAAGCCTGCTGCCAAGAAGAGCGAGTCCTCAAAGACCGCTACGAAGACGTCGCGCAAGACGGCCGCGAAGAAGACCTCCGCCGCCAAGAAAAGCAAGAAAGCGGAAGAAGAAGAGAACCTGATCGAGCAGGACGCCCCTGAAGACGATCCCGTCGAGGATGCCGATCTCGATGATTTCGACGATGACCTTGATGACGTGGACGACGAAGGGGAGGATGACGACCTCGACGAGGACAATATCGACGAGGATGACGATTCCGAACTGGAAGACGATGACGAAGACAAGCGCAAAAAGCCGGAAGAGCCCAAGGAAAAAGGCGCTTTCGTGGTGCGTGACGATGATGACGACGACAATCTGACGCCGTCCGGCAATCCGAAGCGTCGTGTGATCGCAGCCGGCGCCACCGCAGATCCGGTCAAGGATTACCTGAAGCAGATCGGCCGAGTGAACCTGCTGAACGCCGAACAGGAAGTCGACCTGTCCGAACGCATCGAGGCCGGTCTGTACGCCCAACATCTGCTGGACACGGAATCCGACAAGATGGATTTCAAGCGCCGGCGTGAACTGAAGTGGGCCGCGAACGACGGCAAGCGCGCCAAGGACCATCTGCTGGAAGCCAACCTTCGACTCGTGGTCTCTCTTGCCAAGCGCTATACGGGCCGTGGCATGCTGTTCCTCGATTTGATTCAGGAAGGCAATCTTGGTCTGATTCGTGCCGTAGAGAAGTTCGACTGGAAGAAGGGCTTCAAGTTCTCCACGTACGCCACATGGTGGATTCGCCAGGCCATCACCCGTGCCATGGCTGATCAGGCCCGCACCATTCGTGTGCCTGTGCATATGGTGGAAGTCATCAACAAGCTGTCCCGCGTGCAGCGCCAGATGCTTCAGGACCTCGGCCGCGAACCTACGCCGGACGAACTGGCCCGTGAGCTCGACATGCCGGTCGAGAAGGTGCAGGAAGTGCAGAAGTACGGGCGTGAGCCGATTTCCCTGCACACGCCGCTGGGCGAGGATGGCGATTCCGAGTTCGGTGATCTGATCGAAGACACCGACGCCATCGCACCGTCCGATGCCGTCGCCTTCTCGCTGTTGCAGGAGCAGTTCAAGCAGGTGCTTGAAACGCTGTCTCCGCGTGAAGCTGGCGTCATCAAGATGCGCTACGGTTTGGAGGACGGCCAGCCGAAGACGCTGGATGATATCGGACGTGTGTATGGCGTGACGCGCGAACGTATCCGCCAAATCGAATCGAAGACCATGTCCAAGCTGCGCCATCCGTCCCGTTCGCAGACGCTGCGCGACTTCCTGGACCAGTGATAGTAATCAGACGCGAGTAAATGAAGTCGAGAAACCGGCATGAACGCAGGGTTTCTCGACTTCATGTCTTGTAAGGCGACAATTGAAAGGGAACATGGCTAAGGATAATTACGGTGCTGAGAGTCTTACCGTGCTCGAAGGCTTGGATGCGGTGCGCAAACGTCCGGGCATGTACATCGGCACGACCGACAGCCAGGGCCTGATGCACTGCCTGTGGGAGATCATCGACAATGCCGTCGATGAGGCTCTTGCGGGAGCCTGCAACCACATCATCGTGACCTTGCATGACGATGGTTCCGTTGAAGTGGCGGACAATGGCCGAGGCATTCCGGTGGACGTGGAGCCGAAAACCAAGCTCACCGGCGTGGAAGTGGTGCTGACCAAGCTGCATGCCGGCGCCAAATTCGGCAATTCCTCGTATGGCGCTTCCGGCGGTCTGCATGGTGTCGGCTCATCCGTTGTGAACGCATTGAGCTCCCGTCTCGACGTGGAAGTGGATCGTGACGGCAAAACCCACCACATGGCTTTCCATCAGGGCCACCCCGGAGTGTATTCCGACGTTGATCCGGAACACCCGTCTCCCGATTCGCCATTCAAGAAGACGCGCAAGAATCGTCCCACCGAACTTGAGATCATCGGCAAAGTCAGTCCGAAGACCACGGGTACCCGCATCCGCTATTGGGCGGATCCGGAGATTTTCAACGACACCGCTGAATTCAGCTATGACCAGCTCATCGACCGTGTACGGCAGACCAGTTTCCTGGTGCCAGGGCTGAAAATCACCGTCATCGACGAGAACATTCCCGAAACCGGCGACGAGTCCATTGACGAAATGCTGGAAGTCGATGACAATGTCATCGAACAGGTGACGGAAGAGAACACGTCCGCTGAAACGGATGATATCGGAACCTCTGCCGACATACTGCAGGAGGATTCAGCCGAAGCTGATGAATCAGCCGAATCGCAAGAAAACGATGCTGCCACGCAATCGCAGGAAACCGTTTCCCAACCCGTGCAGCCGAAATATCCGCATGCGCGCGTCGAAGAATTCTGCCATACCGGAGGCGTGAAGGATTTCGTCGACTTCCTGTCCAAAGGCGAAGCGGTCTCCGATATTTGGCGCATCGCCGGCGAGGACACGTATGTTGAAGAAACGCAGGCGGTCGGAGACGATGGTGAACTGCATGCGCAGAAGGTGACGCGTGATTGCGCAGTCGATATCGCCATGCGATGGACCAACGGCTACGACACCACCATGCGCAGCTTCGTCAACGTGGTGGAGACGCCCGGCGGCGGCATGCACGTGGACGGCTTCCTCCAAGGCATCACCAAGCAGGTGCGCAAGGCCATCGAGGACAACGCGCGCAAACTCAAGGTGAATCTCAAGGATTCCCATATGAAGGTGGAACGTGACGACATTCTCGCCGGTCTGGTGGCCGTCGTCACCGTCCGCATCGCCGAACCGCAGTTCCAAGGCCAGACCAAGGACGTGCTCGGCACCGCGCAAGTCAAGCCGATCGTCTCCAGAATGACCGATAAGCAGTTCGGTGAGATGATTACCGGCTCCAAACGCGGTTACAAGGAACAGTCCAGCCGCGTGCTGGAGAAAATCGTCGGCGAAATGCATGCCCGCGTGCAGGCGCGCAAGACCAAGGAAGTCACACGCCGTAAGAACGCGCTTGAATCCGCGTCCATGCCGCCGAAACTGTCCGACTGCCAGCCCGGCAATGACGATGTGGCCGAACTGTTCATCGTCGAGGGTGATTCCGCATTGGGCACAGCCAAGGCCGCCCGTAATTCCGGTTTCCAAGCGTTGCTGCCGATTCGAGGCAAAATCCTCAACGTGCAGAAGGCATCGCTCGCGCAGATGCTGTCCAACAAGGAATGCGCAGCCATCATCCAGGTGGTCGGCGCAGGATCCGGCGCAAGCTTCGACATCGAACAGGCCCGATACAACAAGATCATCATGATGACCGATGCCGATGTCGACGGCGCGCACATCCGCATCCTGCTGCTGACGCTGTTCTACCGGTACATGCGGCCGCTTATCGAATACGGTCATGTGTATGCCGCAGTGCCGCCGCTGCATCGTATCGCGTTGACGGGTACGCATAAGGGCGAGTACATCTACACGTATTCCGATGATGAGTTGGCAGGCAAACTCGCCGAGCTTGATAAAAAGCACATCGGCTACAACGAGGACATCCAGCGTTACAAGGGTTTGGGTGAGATGGACGCCGACCAGCTGGCCGATACCACCATGGATCCGCGCACCCGCATGCTGCGCCGTATCCGCATGGAGGACGCCGAACAGGCCAGCCACATCTTCAGCCTGCTCATGGGTGATGACGTGCCGCCGCGCAAGGCGTTCATCGTGGAGAACGCCGACGATTTCGACCGTTCCAAGATCGACACCTGATATTGCATGGCGATTGCGATTGGCGGGCCTTGCGTTACGGCGGAGACCCGCTTTTCGTGTATGCACGATAATGCAAAAACGTCGGTCGATAGTGCAAGATACAAAATACCGTTTGGTAGGTAACTTTGGATAAAATAGCGGAGTATTTTCGTGATTTTATTGCCGCAAACATAAAACATACAAGGAGCTGACTGTGGCCAATTTGCTGCTCGCCGTGATTTACATCGCCTTCATCAGTCTGGGTCTGCCGGACGCGGTGCTCGGCGCCGCATGGCCGACGATGAGCGGCGACCTGCATGCGCCGATTTCCTGGGCGGGTGGCATTTCCATGACGATTTCCGCCGGCACCATCGTGTCCGCGCTGCTATCCGACCGCATGACCTTGCGGTTCGGTGCAGGCAAGGTCACGGCAGTGTCCGTTGCGTTGACGGCGTTCGCATTGTTCGGCTTCTCCATCTCGCCGAATTACTGGATGCTGCTGCTCTTCGCCATTCCGTACGGCTTGGGCGCGGGCGGCGTCGATGCGGCGCTCAACAACTATGTGGCAATCCACTACGAAAGCCGTCACATGAGCTGGCTGCACGCCATGTGGGGCTTGGGCACTCTGCTTGGCCCGTACATCATGGCAAGCGCATTGGGTGCCGGCCATGGTTGGGCGTGGGGCTACCGGACCATCTCCATTCTGCAGGTCGTGCTCACCGCGGTGCTGGTGCTGAGCCTGCCGTTGTGGAAGGCGCGTAAGACCGTCGAACCGCAGCGGACGAGTGAAACCTCTTCCGTGCAATCCGCGCAGTCCGAGCAATCGGAAGGGGAAACGGCTGACCGGCGCAAGCCGCTTGGTATTCGCGGTGTGCTCGCCATCCGTGGCGCCCGCGAGATCCTCGTGATGTTCTTCTGCTATTCCGCGCTCGAATCGACCGCCATGTTGTGGGCCAGCAGCTATATGGCGCTTGGCAAGGGCATCGACAAGACCACGGCGGCCATGTGGGGAAGCCTGTTTTGCATCGGCATCACCGTCGGACGTCTCGCCAGCGGTTTCCTGACCATGAAACTGAACGATCCGGCCATGATTCGTCTTGGCCAGGCGTTGGTGCTGACCGGCATCGTCATCATGCTCCTGCCGTTGCCGCACAATATCGGCACCATCGCGGGACTAATGGTCATCGGTTTGGGCTGCGCGCCGATCTATCCGTGCGTCATCCATTCCACTCCTGCTTATTTCGGCGAGGACAAATCGCAGGCCATCGTCGGCATGCAGATGGCTTGCGCCTATGTGGGATCGATGTGCATGCCGCCGCTGTTCGGGCTGATCGCGCAACATGTTTCGGTCAACCTGTTCCCGTTCTATCTGGTGGTGTTCCTGGCGCTGATGGTCGCCATGCATGAGACTTTGCGCCGCAAGTGCGGCGACCGTGCGGCCGCCTGACGACGCCATATGTGAGACGCTCGAATGTGTCAGCCGGGCGGTGTGCTCGAATGAGCCGACGACGGTGGATGACGAGCTTTCCGCCGGTTGTGGATGATGTCTGAAGGCGATGCCATAATCGAACGTATGTACGAATGCATGGACTTGTTCTCGGAGGCTACCAATGCCTGGTTCAAGCATGCGTTCAATGCTCCGACGGAGGCGCAACGTTTGGCATGGCCGGCCATCCGCTCCGGCGAGAACGTGTTGGTGGTGGCGCCCACCGGCTCCGGCAAGACATTGTGCGCCTTCCTTTCCGCAATCGACCGTCTGATGACGAAGGAGGGCGATGACTTATTGCGGACGTCCGGCGGTGGGGACGGCACGGCTGAATCCGATTGCAATGCCAAGAAACGTAAACCCGTCCGCGGCGTCAAGGTCCTGTATATTTCGCCATTGAAGGCTCTGGGCGTGGATGTGGCCAAGAACCTCCAAGCGCCATTGGCTGGCATCGCCGGACAGTGCGAGGCGATGGGATTGCCATCGCCGAAAGTCAGCGTGGGCATACGAAGCGGCGACACCACGCCGCAGGAACGGCGCAGAATCGTCAGCCATCCGCCGGATATCCTCGTAACCACGCCAGAATCGCTGTTCCTGCTGCTCACCTCCAAGGCGCGACGGATACTTTCCGCCGTTGATACCGTTATCGTGGATGAAGTGCACGCCATCGCGGGCTCCAAACGTGGCGCGCACCTGGCGCTGAGCTTGGAACGATTGGAAAGCCTTGCCGGCCGGTCTGTCCAACGCATCGGGCTTTCCGCCACTGTGGAACCGCCGGCCGAAGCCGCACGTTTCCTTGGCGGCATACGGCCGGTACGCGTCATCAGACCCGAATCGCACCCCGACATGGATCTGAAAGTGGTGGAACCGCTTTCGGCCATACGCGATCCCGTCTCCGACGACGCAGGGCGGAGGGCAGGCGCCGTGAAACTTCCGAACCGCCATACCACGCATATTTCCGGGGTGAGTCCTGCCATGGAAGCATTGGCGGAACGTAAAGGACTGACTTCGGTCGGGGGAGACGAACATACCTCACGGGTTTCAACCGGAGGTTCGGTATGGCCGGCCATCGAACGCAGCGTGCTTGACGAAGTGCTGAAACACCACACCACCCTCGTGTTCGTCAACTCCCGTGGCCTTGCGGAAAAACTCACCGCACGGCTCAACGACCTGTATGCGCAATTGCGCACATCCCGGAAAACTGGGTCTGAAACCGCCGTCAAAGCGGACGCAGGGCGGGATGCGCTGTCCGACCGTAGGCTTGGCCGAACGGACTTGAGTGTGTCGGACAACGCATCCCAGCCGGAGTCCACAGCCAGTGATTCCACCCAGCCGTATCCGGATCTGGGCTCCCCGGAAGGCCGTGAAGGCTTCGCCAAACACTACGATTCCGTGGTCGGCTCCACCACCATGCTGGTCTCCTCGCATGCGGACGCCGACGCAATCGCCATGGCGCATCATGGTTCCGTTTCCAAAGACCGGCGCAAACAGATCGAAGAACAGCTCAAACGCGGCCAATTGCGTTGCGTGGTCGCCACATCGAGCCTTGAACTCGGCATCGACATGGGTTCAGTGGATCTGGTCATCCAGATCGCACCGCCATTGTCCGTATCCTCGGGATTGCAGCGGGTGGGGCGCGCCGACCACAAGGTCGGGGGAGTCTCGCATGCGCTGTTCTACCCAATCACCCGAGAACAAATCATCGGCACGGCCGCAAGCATCGAATGCATGCGCTCCGGAGACATCGAAACACTGACCATTCCATGCACCCCCTTGGACGTGCTTGCCCAGCAAACCGTCGCCGCCGCGGCGATGGATGATCTGAAACCAGACGACTGGTACGTGACCGTGCGCAAGGCCGCGCCATTCGAAGATCTCGACAGAACCATGTTCGATGCTGTGATGGGCATGATGACCGGTGCCTACAACGGCGAGGATTTCTCCGCCTTCCGGCCTCCATTGCAATACAACGAAGAGGCGGGTCTCATCTCCGCGCGCCCTGGCGCTCAACGACTGGCCGTGACCAGCGGAGGCACCATACCCGACCGAGGAACCTACACCGTGGTGCTTCCCGAAGAAGGCTCCGGACCGGGCCCACGCAAAGTGGGGGAGCTGGATGAGGAAATGGTGTACGAATCCCGGGTTGGAGACGTCATCACCCTCGGCACATCGACCTGGCAGATCCAGGAAATCACCCGGGACCGTGTGGTGGTGGTTCCTGCTCCAGGACGTACCGCCCGACTGCCGTTCTGGCATGGCGAAGGCGACGGGCGGGACGCGGCATTCGGACGGTCCCAAGGCCGATTCATACGCGATATGGCGCAAGGACTACGCGCGGAAGTCTCGGACGGCATCGCAGGAGACAAGACCAGCCGATTCGACACGACAACAATCGCACGTCTACGTCGTGACGGATTGGACGACAACGCCATCGGCAATCTTGCCGACCTGCTTGCCGAACAGCGCGCCGCCACGGGAACGATTCCCAACGACCGTGAGCTGGTCGTCGAACGCTGCCAGGATGAAGAAGGCGATTGGCGTGTGATCGTCCACTCACCATACGGCAGACGCGTGCACGAACCATGGGCCATGGCCATCACCACATGTATCAAACAACGATACGGGTTCGACGGGCAGGTATACGCGGCCGACGACGGCATCATCATCCGCCTCCCGGACGGCGACGGCAACCTGCCGATCCGCGAGCTGCTGCTGTTCGACACGGAAGAGCTGCAACGCATCATCGAAACACAAGTCGGCGAAAGCGTGCTGTATGCCGCACGATTCCGAGAATGCGCGGCGCGATCGCTGTTCCTGCCACGCGCCAACCCCGGCAAACGCGTCCCCTTATGGCAGCAGCGGCTGCGCGCGGCGCAACTGCTCAACGCCGCCCGAACTCGGAAGAACTTCCCGCTGCTGTTGGAAACCGCACGCGAATGCCTACAGGACGTGTACGATCTGCCCGCGCTGAAACATGTGATGTCCGGATTACGCTCCGGCGTCATCTCTTTGAGCGAGACCGTCACGGAAACGCCGTCGCCGTTCGCGGAAAACATGCTGTTCGGATACGTGGGCGCGGTCATGTACCAATACGACGTGCCGCAAGCCGAACGCAGCACGCAACTGCTGTCCATGGATCCGGAAGTGCTGGAACGTCTTCTGGGCGCCACGGACATGGCTTCGCTGTTGGATGCCGACGTCATCGCGCAGATTGGGAAGGAGCTTGCCGGACGGACGTTCTGGAACGATTTGGACGAGACCGACATTGCCGGCCGTGTGGCGCGATATGTCAAAACGCATGGCCCATTCACCGCGGATCAGATGATCGCCGAACTGGGATTGGACGCTGTCCAAGGCGTACGCATGTTGGATGAATTACATGCCAAAGGCGAACTGCTGAAAGGCCATTTCGTCGATGATGCGGCCGGAGCGGACGCCAATGGTTCCGATGATTCAGCATCGGAACGGTCACCTCGGCAAACGCCCCAGCAATGGCTCCACAAAGACGTGTTTCGGCGTATCCGCGCGCTTTCGCTTGCCAAGGCACGCAAAGCCATCAAGCCGGTGGAACCGGCCGTCTATCAGGCGTTCCTGTTGGACAGACAAGGTGTCGGACCTGTGGGTGGCGCCCGATATGAAGGCGTCGACGGGCTGATGCGTGTGATCGAACAGCTTGAAGGCATATACCTCAACGCCTCCGTTTGGGAATCCTCGGTCTTCCCCGCACGCGTTCGCGACTACCAACCGAGTATGTTGGACGAATTGCTCGCATCCGGAGACGTGGTATGGGTCGGCTCCAAAATCAATGGTTCCAACGCCAAGGAAGCCGGCGGAATCGCATTCCATCCAGCTGATTCACGGCTGCTGGTGAAACCCGGCGAACAATCGCAGAACAATGCCTATAGTGCCGGAACCATGACCGTGCCGGAGACGATACTTGCCGCATTATCGAATGGGGGAGCCTTCCATGCGCGGCAGCTTTCCACGGCCGCCAAAACCATCTGGCAGGAACATGCGGAAGTCAACGTGAATCCTGAAACAGGGGAAATCATCCTTCCCGCATGGGGCGAAAGCCAGTTCGAGGAAGCCTTGTGGTCCTTGGTATGGCAAGGCAAAGTGACGAACAGTTCATTCGCTCCCGTTCGGGCCTTGGCTCAAGGCACGGTTTCAGTGCGCGCGCCACGCACTGCCGCACGCAGACGCGTACGGATCCACGCCTCGACACCGGCGACGCTCGGTGGATTATGGTCCGCGGTCGACTCGTCCCGGACCAGTCCAATGGCGATACCGGACCAAACGGACGATACCGCCGGCAAACCAACAGCCGGCATCGAGGAATACGACATCGCATTGATCGAATCGCTGCTCGACCGATATGGCGTGATCGCCGCTCCGCTAATCGACAAGGAGCAGGTCGCAGGCGGATTCTCCGGACTATACCCGGTACTCAAACGCATGGAGGAACACGGCAATCTGGTCAGAGGCATGTTCGTCAAAGGATTCGGAGCGGCCCAATTCGCCGGACGTGACACAGTGGACGCCTTGCGCGGCGACGACGAGGCGCGCAGCCAATCCTGCGTGGCGCTCGACGTGACCGACCCGGCCAATCTGACAGGCTCCGCGATCACATGGCCCGAACAACACCATATGAAACCGGCGCGCAGAGCGGAATCGGTCATCGTGCTCGACCACGGCATGCCGGTGCTGTTCGCCGTGCCGAAAAGCCACAGAATCGTCAGCTTCACCGATGACGAGCGAATATTGCAGCCGGCATGTACGGAACTTGCCTATGCATTGCAGCATCAGTCCAAGGGCAGCGTCAGCTTCGCCGAAATGAACGGTGAATCATTGAAGGAACGCAACGAATACAGACGTTTGCTGCATGCTGCCGGGTTCGTGGACAGCCCACAAGGCATGAAGCTATATGGCTGAACCAAGCCGGAGGCACTTTCACCCAGCCTGCTCATTCAACCTGGCAGCCCAAGTGCGCAAAACGGGAAGGCCCTGAACCGGAAGAAGAACCAGTCCAGAGCCCCGCCAATCGATTTCGTCGAATCAGCCGACCACCGCAATCGGCGCCGACAGATCCGTACCGGAACCATCGCGTCGCATATCAGGCTTCGGCAATTCCACAGGAGCGCCACTTTGCGTGGAAGCATGCAACGGATACGCGCCCACGAACGCGAGAATCAACGTATCCTGCCCCTTGAGGAATCGCTGCGAACGCACGCCACCCGTACCACGGCCCTTCGTCGGATACATCTCCAACGGCGTGACCTTCGCGGCACCGTTTTCAGTGCCAGGCAACGCTTCGGAATCGCCGGCAACCGTCAACACCACGGCTCCGGAAGCAGAGAACAGTCCATTCTCGCCTTCTTCGTAATTCCATGTCACCTTGCCGTCAGGCACCACCGCGAACGCGGCCACCGAACACCCCTCAGCCAGACGAATGCCCGCCATGCCGCCAGCGGTACGGCCCTGCGGACGCACATTCTTCGCTTCGAACGTCAACAACGAGGAATCGGTGGACACAAACACCAGACGATCCTCATCACGGGCTTCGGCAGCGGCAAGCACTTCGTCATCATCCTTCAAATCGATGACGCTCCACGAATCCATTGTGGTCGGAGATTCACGGTTCCAACGCTTGACCACGCCGTTGCGGGTGCCCAACGCCAAAGGAACAAGCTGACCGCCGTCATCCGTGGACGGCATATCAATCGCAGCAATCACCCGTTCGCCGCGGATCGGATCGGTGCTCTCCGTCATGCCCAGCAGTTCCTCGGCCTTCACACCACCCGTGACACTGAGCGGCCCATCCGCGGAAACCTTCGGCAATTCGACCACATGGGCCAGCACCAGACGACCCGCTGAAGTAACCAAGCCGTATGAGGAACGTGTGGACGCGCGGAACATCGAAACGATCTGATCATCCTTGGCGCGTCCGTCGGAAGCCGAACGATTCTCCCAACGTTCCACCGCATCCTCGGAAGTGCGTGCGATCAGGCCCGTGGCGGACAGCATCACCGCGCACGGCTCGTCATCAATCTGCAGAGCCGATGCGGTGGCATTCTCATCGCCGGCCTTCTTTGCGGCCTTTGCGGCTGCGGCGACATCGGCTGCTGCGGAGGATACGGTCGCGGCGGCGCGCGCGGCAGCCATCGCGTTTGCAGAGACGCCATCATCGCCATGCGCCACAACAGGCGTCAAATTGCCTTCCTCATCCTCATCCAGCAGCACCGTGCGCCGGGGAGTGCCGTATTTGGCCACGGCGTCATCCATTTCGTCAATGACCACGCCGTCAAGCGCCTCATCGGAAGCAAGAATGCGTTCAAGCTCTTCGATACGCCGCTTCAGATCGTCGCGTTCCGCCTCAAGCTCGATACGACTCATCTTGGTCAGACGGCGCAGCCGCAAGTCAAGAATGTACTGTGCCTGAATCTCATCCAGATCGAATACGGCGATAAGCTTTGTTTTCGCGGCCTCGGCATCATCAGAAGAGCGAATCACCTGAATGACTTCATCGATGTCCACCATGGCGAGCAGCAAGCCCTCCACCAAGTGCAGCCGCTCAAGCGCCTTCTTCCTGCGGAATTCACTGCGTCGGCGGATCACCACACGACGATGGTCCACCCACACCTGAAGCATTTCCTTCAATCCCATGGTGTGCGGACGGCCATTGACCAACGCCACATTGTTGATGGTGAAATTGTCCTGCAACGGCGTGTGTTTGAACAGCTGCGCCAGCACCGCGTTCGGATCGAACCCGGTTTTGATTTCGATGACGAGGCGCGTGCCGTTATGCCGGTCAGTCAGATCGATGGCACCGGAAATGCCGTCCAGCTTACGGTTCTTCACACCTTCGGAAATACGTTCCAACACACGTTCCGGACCCACCATGAACGGCAGTTCCGTCACGACGATGGCCTTTTTACGAGCCGTCACGTTTTCGATATGCGTCACGGAACGCGTGGTCAACGCGCCACGACCCGTCTCGTACGCCTCGCGGATGCCCTTGCGGCCCACAATCACGCCGCCGCCCGGCCAATCCGGACCCGGCACGTAGCGCATCAACTCCTCTAACGTCGCGTCGGGATGGCGCATAAGATGCTTGGCCGCAGCCACCACCTCGCCAAGATTGTGCGTGGCCATATTCGTGGCCATGCCGACGGCAATGCCGGAACCACCATTGACCAGCAGGTTCGGAATCGCGGCAGGCAGCACAGTCGGCTCCTGAAGCTTGTTATCGTAATTCGGCGTGAAATCGACGGTATTTTCGGCGATATCGGCATTCATGCCCAACGCGGCCGGCGCCATACGAGCCTCGGTATAACGAGAAGCAGCAGGACCATCATCGAGAGAACCGAAATTGCCGTGACCGTCCACCAATGGCAGCCGCATCGCGAACGGCTGCGCCAAACGTACCATCGCCTCGTAAATCGCGGAATCGCCATGCGGATGGAGCTTGCCCATCACTTCGCCAACCACACGCGCCGACTTCATATACGGCCGGTCCGGATTGAGGCTCATCTGACCCATCTGATAGATGATGCGTCGTTGCACCGGCTTGAGACCGTCCCTGGCATCAGGCAGCGCTCGGGCGTAAATCACCGAATACGCGTATTCGAGGAACGACTTGCTCATTTCCTCGTTCAACGGCGTTTCGACGATGTTCTCCTTGACCGTACGCGGGTCAAAGGCTGGTTTTGCCGGTTTGCGGTGCGACACCATGCGGTGGTTCTCCTCACGGAAAGGTTATGGTAATCAACCTAGCAATATTACCAGCTGGTACTGCCGCGGTGCTTGAATGGGAACCATGAGTGTTGAAGTGCCCGAAATCGACCAGCTGCTAGCCATGACCAGTCCGGCACGATATGGCGACGAACTGCCGGATGAGGGCGGCCGCGGCGGTGCTCTCCACCTATCCTCGGTACTTCCCGCCATTTCCAGCGCCATCGGGCATCCGATTCCAACGGCCATCCATGCCGATTCGAAACGACTCCAAGAGGCACTTGGCCTGCCGGACGCGCGTTCGGCAGTCGTGGTCCTGGTGGACGGTCTCGGATATTGGAACATCAATATGAGATTGGGGCATTCACCCTATCTACGGTCGCTGATGGCGGATGGCGTTAACCAGCGGCCAATCGCCACATGCATGCCCAGCACCACCGTGGCCGCAATGTCCACGTTCGGCACCGGCACATGCCCCGGATTAACCGGCATGACGGGATATACGCAGCTCAATCCCGACAATGGCGAAATCTGCCAGCTCATCTCTTTCAAAAACGCGCCCGCACCGCTGAAACTGCAACAGCAGCCGACCATATTCGAACGATTGGCGGAACAGGACGTTCGCGTCACCAGTTCGGGACTGCCGAAATTCGCGTTCTCCGCGTTGACTCAGGCGGCGTTACGTGGCAGCGACTACATCTCCAATGACGATCCACGCCGACGTATCATGACCGCGGCGAAAGCGGCGAACACGCCCGGACTGACATACGTGTACCTGCGCGACGCGGACAAGATCGGACACAATTACGGCTGGGACTCCGACAAGTGGATCGGCACATATGAGCGTATCGACGCCCAGTTGTCTTTGCTGCGTCGAAGTGTGCCGAAGAACACGCTGATCGTCATCGTGGCGGATCATGGCATGATAACCGCCGACCCGGAAGCCTGCATCGACATAGCGTCCGAACCCCAGCTGATGTGGGGCGTCGCGAATGTCGGCGGCGAACCACGCTGTGTCATGCTTTATGGCGAGGATGGCGAGAATCCGGAGGACATCGCCGCTCGTTGGCGTGACGTGCTGGGGGAGCGCGCCCAGGTGCGCACCCGCCGGCAGGCAATCGAGGAAGGCGTCTACGGACCAGTCGATGAACGCGTCAAGTCGATGATCGGCGATGTGGTCGTCTCCGCTGCGGGCTCTACCACCATTGTCGATTCCCGCACACAGGCGGAGAAGGCGATGCATCTGCCCAGCGTGCACGGGTCGCTGACCTACATGGAATCTGATATTCCATGCCTGATTGACGTGGCTTGATCGAATGATCCGAACGTCTGAACGGATGTTGCCGTGGGATGTTAGGGAACGTTAATCAGTCACCGAACAGAATTTCATCCCAACTCGGCACTGCGGAGCGTCCTGCACGGCGCTTCGATTTGGTGGTGCTCTGACTATGAGGATCGGATGATGCCGTCTTGGACTTATCGGACTGCTGCTCGCCGGCGGATTGCGTGTTTTGCGAGTTTTGGGCAGGTTCCGTCGTTGAAGGGGCGGGGGACTGCGTCGTCGCGATTTCCGGACGGTTCGGCAGCGGAACGGTCGCCGATGACTGAGTCTCAACGGTGGTCTTGATATTCGTGGCTTGTGGTGCAACCGGTTCCGGAGCATTCCAAGCGGACACCGTCTGTTCGATACGTGCGGAACGTGCGGAATCGCCCGGCAAATTCAATGATGCGAGAAAATTCTGGTCGACCTGCTTCTCGGCGTGTCCTTCCGTAGGCGTGTCTTGCTCGCCGATGAGCTTGCGTGCCGTTGCGTTCAGACAGTTGACCGCGTTGTCATGCATGTTCCAAGACCATTCCGCACGGGCGGCATGACCTGCGGAATCGAACTCCGCGGTAATCTTCCACGGTTCCAAACCGCGTCTGGTGGCCTTCCACCGCACATCCTCCAACCGTACGTGGGCTGCGGCGAAAGTGCGTTCGATCAGTTCGGAAAGCGTGCGCACACGGCTTTCCTTCGGCGCGGGAACCGCCAGGAACTGTTCGATCGCATATTGCTTTTCGGTTTCCACCGCCGCCGAGAAACGCCGAACAAGCGCTTCGCTCAACGAATATCGCTCCGCCACGCGGGTCGGATTGGCTCCGGCTCGAATCAAGGATTGGATTTGGGAGATCGGCAGCGTGGAAGGCGCTTGCTGCTGACGCTCCTCTTGGGTTTCGGTGCGAATCTGTTTTGCCTCCAAAATGGCTCTTTCAAGCGCTTCATCGACCTTGACGGCGAATTTGCCGGCACCTGAAACAAAGACGAGCTCACCGGTTTCACTCACATGATCGAACCGTGCATCTTCGAGCGCATTCTCAGGCACAACACACCACTTTCCCTTAGATTTTTCTATTAATTCTATTGTGCCCCACGTGTCGGATTTTACGAGTATTTCAATTCGTGTATCCTAGCGGGGGAAAAGTCATGTATTCTATGGCGCATAAGCACCATAGATGACGAAAGGAATCTCGATGGCACAGGATTATGATTCCCCGCGCAACAAAGACGAGGACGAGGAGTCGCTCCAGGCTTTGAGCAAGGGTTCTCAGAACAATTCCAACGATATGGACGATGACGAGAACGCCATTGCCGAAGACTACGAGCTGCCGGGCGCCGATTTGAGCAATGAGGACGCTTCGGTGACCGTCATTCCGATGCAGGGCGACGAGTTCATCTGCTCCGAATGCTTCCTGGTGAAGCATCGCAGCCAGCTTGCCTACACTACCGACGACGGACAGCCGGTATGCAAGGAGTGTGCGGCCTGATGGCGTTCGACGAGGCATACAACGAGCCGGAAAACGTCGAGGTTCTGGTAAAGTCGCTGGATCCCGGGCAGCCGGCTCAGCTGCATTACGCCCATGCCGGAGATGCCGGTGCCGATCTGCGCACCACCGAAGAAGTGACGTTGAAGCCGTTCCAGCGGGCGCTGGTGCCCACGGGAGTGGCAATCGCATTGCCTGCCGGCTATGTGGCGCTGGTGCATCCGCGTTCGGGACTCGCCGTCAAGCAGGGCGTCACGGTGCTTAACGCGCCGGGAACCATCGACGCTGGGTACCGTGGCGAAATCAAGGTGCCGTTGATCAACCTCGATCCGGAACGCGCCGTGACGTTCCATCCGGGCGACCGCATCGCACAGCTGGTCATCCAACGCTACGTCGAGGCAAAATTCATCGAGGCGCAGACCCTGCCCGGATCCGACCGCGCGGAACGTGGCTTCGGATCAACCGGCGTTGCGTCCTGACGGGACTGCAATACACAAAGACCGAGGATGTATCCGGCCGTGCAACACGCGGCCGGATACATCCGTCATATGGTGATGCGCGGGTACTATAGGGTACATTCCAAGCGAGGAGGAGCGAAATGAGCGACATGGATCATGAGGTTCGTTCGGCCAGAATGTTGGGCTGCGAGATCAGCACGAATCCGCTTGACCCGCTTGAACCAATCCTCAAGATGTGCGAATACCACCATCCCGACGAGGACATGAGCATTCTCGCGAGAGCCTACCGGCGCGCCGTCAACCAGCATTCGTCGCAACGGCGTAAATCCGGCGAGCCGTACATCATCCATCCGCTTGCAGTGGCGCAGATCCTCGCCGATCTTGGCATGGGGCCGCTGGTTGTGGCAGCGGGCCTTCTGCACGACACGGTGGAGGACACCGACTACACGCTCGACGAATGCCGCGCCGAATTCGGCGACACGGTGACCGGCCTGGTGGACGGCGTCACGAAGCTTTCCAAAATGGAATACGGCGATTCCGCCCAGGCCGAGACCATCCGCAAAATGGTGGTGGCGATGAGCCGCGACGTGCGCGTGCTGGTGGTCAAGCTCGCCGACCGTGTGCACAACGCCCGTACATGGCGTTACGTCAAGCAGTCGAACGCGCAGAAAAAGGCACGTGAAACGCTGGATGTGTATGCGCCGCTCGCCAACCGTCTTGGCATGAACGCCATCAAAACCGAGTTGGAAGAACTCAGCTTCAAGGTTCTGTATCCGAAGATCTACAACGAGATTGTGGTATTGGTGGCCCGTCGCGCCGGACAACGCGACGTGTACCTGAAGCAGATTCTCGCCGAAATCAATGAGGATCTCGACGAACAGCACATCAAAGCCTATGTGACGGGCCGTCCGAAGGACTACTTCTCCATTTACCAGAAGATGATCGTGCGCGGGCACGATTTCGCCAACATTTATGATTTGGTGGGCGTGCGTATCATCGTCGACACGATTCAGGACTGCTATGCGGCGTTGGGTGCCGTGCATGCGCGGTGGAACCCTGTTCCCGGCCGTTTCAAAGACTATATCGCCATGCCGAAGCTCAACATGTACCAGAGCCTGCACACCACGGTGGTCGGCCCCGGCGGCAAGCCGGTGGAGATTCAGATCCGCACGTGGGACATGCACCGCCGCGCGGAATTCGGCATCGCTGCGCATTGGAAGTACAAGGAGAACGGCCAAGCCGGACGCGCGTTGAGCTCGCCTGACAAGTCCGACCGCAAGCGTGGCGAAAACCAGGAGCTGAGCGAGGCCGACAACCTCAAATGGATTCAGCAACTTGCCGACTGGACGAGCGAAACGCCGGATTCCGACGAATTCCTTGGCTCCCTCAAAGAGGATTTGGGCGCGGCAGAGGTCTACGTGTTCACGCCGAAAGGCAAGATCGTCTCGCTTCCCGCCGAAGCCACTCCGATTGATTTCGCTTATGCGGTGCACACCGAAGTCGGTCACCGTACCATGGGTGCGCGCGTGAACGGACGATTGGTGCCGCTTGATACCAAGCTCGAGAATGGCGATACCGTTGAAATATTGACATCCAAGTCCGAATCCGCAGGTCCGTCGCGTGATTGGCTGAGCTTCGCCAAGAGCCCGAAGGCACGCAACAAGATTCGTCAATGGTTCAGCAAGGAACGCCGTACCGAAGCCGTCGAGGAAGGCCGTGACGAGCTGACGCGCGCCATGCGCAAGCGCAACCTGCCAATCACCACGCTGCTGACTCCGGAAGCATTGGTGGGTGTCGCCGACGAGTTGAACCTTGCCAACGCGGAAGCCGTGTTCGTGGCGATTGGTGATGGCCAGATCTCCACGCAGAACGTCATCTCGCATCTGGTCCGTGACGCGGGCAGCGACGAGGTGGATGAGGAAGTCGAGCAGGAGGCGTTGCCGCTCAAGCAGGTGGAGCGTACCAAGAAGACCACCAGCTCGTTGGGTATCTCCGTCAAGGGCGTGGGGGACATCTGGGTCAAGCTGGCCCGATGCTGCATGCCGGTTCCTGGAGACAAGATCATCGGCTTCATCACCCGCAACCAAGGCGTGTCCGTGCATCGCGTGGACTGCCAGAACATGCTCGAACTGGAGAAACGCCAGCCCGAACGTGTGGTGGATGTGCAGTGGACCAGCACCAAGGGCGTGTTCATGGTCAAGATCCAGGTCGAGGCGCTTGACCGTCCGCATCTGCTGAGCGATGTGACACGCGTGCTGTCCGACCACGGCGTGAACATTATCTCCGGCTCGATTTCCACCGGCACCGACCGCGTGGCCACCAGCCAATTCAGCTTCGAAATGGCCGATCCGCAGCATCTGAACACTCTGCTCGCCGCCGTGCGTAAAATCGAAGGCGTGTTCGACGTGTACCGCATCACCGGCGCGAAGGATTCCGCGGAGCCGCGACTGCGCAAAATGTGATGTTGACGAATCACATAAGCCGGTGATTGCAAGCAAACGCCTCTATAAATAAAATGAAGAAAGCCCCTCAATCGAGGGGCTTTCCTATATTGTACGGCTGTGCGGGAAACGCTTACTTGAGCACTTCCACGGACACGATGCCGACCGGCTCGGTCGGACGGTCCATGCGATCGGTGTTCACGGCTTCGAGCTTGTCGACCACTGCCTTGGAATCGTCATCCGCAACCTCGCCGAAGATGGTGTGGTGGCCGTCGAGCCACGGGGTCGGCACGGTGGTGATGAAGAACTGGGAACCGTTGGTGCCGTGGATCTTGCCGTCCATGCCACGACGCAGGCCGGCGTTCGCCATGGCCAGCAGGTACGGGTGGTCGAACTTCAGATCAGGAACAATTTCATCGTCGAAGTCGTAGCCCGGGCCGCCGGTGCCGTTGCCCAGCGGGCAGCCACCCTGAATCATGAAATCCTTGATGATGCGGTGGAAGGTTAGACCGTTGTAGAACGGCTCATGGGAAGGCTGGCCGGTCATCGGATCGATCCATTCCTTCTCGCCGGTGGCAAGGCCGAGGAAATTGGCCACGGTTTCCGGGGTTTCGTCGTCGAACAGGTTGATTTTGATGTCACCTTCGGAGGTGCGCATAATAATAGTAGTCATAGTTCTTGATTTTTCCATACGTTCGGGACTCTTTTTTCCGCTTTGTCCAGGAACAGCACCTAGAACGACACCTTTGTTGTCAAGCCTAAGACTTCCGTCGGCGTTGTAGGGACTCACAAGATAACGAGGGGAGCCGGCACCTACAAAAGCACCTTTCTCGATAGACGATGCATCAGTCATCTGCCTCATTAGAGTATCGTCCATTAGATTCTCAGGGGTGGTTCCAAGGAATCGAGACGCTTTAACTACATCCGACAGAGACCATGAGATAAAGCCGTTGATTTTCCTAGACATTGCCGCTTTTTTGATTCCCAGAGCCTCGGCAAGAGCCGCCTGCGAACCTCCTCTTGCGGTTAAGAGCATTTTGACGTTCCATGCAACAACTTTCTCCATGCGCAAGGCTTCCTCTTCCGCATTGATGAAGGAACGATCGCCTGATTCATTCATCGTTACTTCTCCTTGAACTTTCCATCATGTGAATAAACCAAATTTAACACGCCAACTTGCGTTTAGTCAAAATAAACATTATGGTATACTTTAGATAAACAAACGTATGCAAGAATAAATTTAAGGGGTTGGATGAAATGCCTGACTCGATGAAGAAGTGGCTGAAGCAAGAGCACATTTCGTATCGCCGTCTTGCTGGTGAGATGAATCAGAGTCCTGGGACGATTAGTCAGAAAATCAATGGGCGTATACCTTGGAATCTCAATGATTTGCATTGGTTGAAGACTCATTACGGACTGTCTTATGAATTCGTTATTGACGATGTTCTACATCAAGAACGGAAAGTTTGCGATATTCATGACTGAAATCTGTTCCAACATGCGAATGTTATCAAGTAATGACGAAATCGGGAGGTTTTGAAATGGCTGGAGTTATTTTTGATTCCAAATACCTGATGCCTTGCGGGCGTTCCGACTTTCTCGAAGTCTGCGACCGTTGCCATGAGACCGTCTGGGCCACGTTCTACGGCGCCGCCGCCGAAACGACCGACGAATTCCGAAGCCATCTCGCGCGGAAAGGCTGGCGCGAATACTTCGACGGCCGACGATTCATCGATCTCTGTCCCGGATGCGCGGTGGCCGCGCTCCGTCAAGGCGAGCTCGAATCGCTGTCCGACCACGACATCCATGCATCGGAGTCATACGAAACGTCCGAGGACTTGATGGATCTTCTGGTCGCCGAGCGCGAAAGAACCCTCATGGGCAGGCTCCTGCCCGCCGCGTGACGAAAACTGAACACTTGGCCGCTCCGGAAAAAGCAGACTCTGCGGAACGGCCACAATGCCGGAAACGGTTGGACGGGATCTTTCCCTTCTCCTTGCTTCCTTCTCTCTGCAACCGAGAACCCGTCCGTCGGTTCGATTCCGACGTCCGGCACTGCATAACTGAAAAGAAAAAAGAAGACCCTGTGTCCCGTCGGAAACCGAAAAACCCGCGGAACACAGGGTGGAGCAAACCATGACGACGGGGAGCCTGCCAGGGCATCCGACCATCGTCCCTTGGAAACCAAAGGAAGGTCCGCAACATGAACATGGTAGTCGAAAACGCCGCTAACGGCGTTTCTGATTCTGACTATACGGTGCGACACGCCGCCAAACGGTGCACGGCGTCTACATATTCCGCCCGATCGGAGCAGTCGGAGGCGGAGTACTGGATGCTCCAGCACGACGCTTACTCGCGCCGGGCCGGCCGCTGCCTCGTCACGGCGGCCATCCTGCTGTGCGCCGCGCTGTCGTGCATGGTCGCGATGGCAGCCGCTCCGGCCATCGCCATGGTCCTCATGGGCCTGGCTTTGGCGGGGCGCGGCTGGTGGTGCCGCCGGAACGCGAAGGACGCATGGGACCTGTCCGTCTGGTCCATGTGAAAAAGAAGGGAAAAGAAAATGACAGACCATGATTTCAACGGGAACGAAAGCGTCATCCCGTCCGACATCGAATACACGCTGTCCAGGATCGGAACCATAGCGGATTCCGTCGATTCGTCGATGACCGTTGGCGAGATCGTCCGGCAGGCCTACCTCTGCGGCGTGGGGGACACGCTGGACGAGTTCCGGAAGCTCGTCGACAGGCGGACCTTCGTCGATTCCGCCATCGACGGGGCCATCGCCATCGACGAGATCGGGGCCATGGTCTACAGGGACGGGCGCATTGCCTCGATGCTCACGCATCCGGCTCTCGACCGTCCGGCCGTGAGGCGTGATCTCGAGTTCCCGTCCGTCGCCGAAGCGGAATCGAGGTGAACGCCATGGTGGTCCTCATCGTCGCCGTGATCCTCGCGCTCGTGTTCCTGACCTGGACTTTGTGCCGCGCCGCCGCGGTCGGGGACGCCATCTCCGAACGGCTTTCGAAGAGCCGTTCTCCCAAGGAAGAAGGAAGTGGTCTGTGATGGAAGCCATGTGCATCGTGTTCGTTTTCGCCGCGCTGGTCTGCCTCGGCCTGCTGTCGCCGTTCCTGTACGCGGCCGCGGCGGTCCTCCCGATGGCCGCGAACCTGCTGCGACGCCTCATCAGACTGATCGGAGGATCGAGATGAGCAACATCGCACTGTCGTGGGCGTTCAAATGTCATGTCGGCAACGCCAGCGCGAAGGCCGTGCTCGTCTACTTGGCTGACCGCGCGGACGACGACGGCAGCGCCGCCTATCCGAAGATCGAGACCATCGTCAACGTCACGGAGCTCTCGGAGCGCACCGTGCGCTCCAGTCTGAAGCTCCTCCAGGAGCGCGGGTTCATCCGCCGTGGCGACCAACGGTACGCGCGTCTCGGCAAGGGCGGCAGGAACCGTCTGCCGCAGTACTGCCAGGTCGTGTGGGACCTCGCGGTGGAAACCGACCCGTCCAACCTCACGTGGATCAGGGAGACGCACGCCGCGGAACACGATCCCGCGACCATGGGCGCCGACGTGGACCCGGAGGCCGGAACCGTGGTCGAGAACGGCGATTCCAAGGACGTGCTGCCGGAGAACGTTGGAACGGAGCCGATTTCCAGCTCTGCAAATCTCGCAGGGCTGGAAAACGAGCCGGAACCAGCTCTGCAAATGCCGCAGGGCCAGCACTGCAAATCTCGCACCTCTGGCTCTGCAAATCTCGCAGGGCTGGAAAACGAGCCGGAACCAGCTCTGCAAATGCCGCAGGGCCAGCACTGCAAATCTCGCACCTCTGGCTCTGCAAATCTCGCACCTCCAGCACTGCAAATCTCGCAGGGCTGTATATATAAGGATAAAACCCTCCAGGTAAACCCTCCTAGTGAACCTTTCCCCTCACTCCCTTCGGGAGAGCTCCCCGCAGGCGGGAAGCGCCCCGCCGGGAAGGACGGGAGGAACGAGACGACGGGACGGGACTCCGAAGCCGTGGCCGTGATGGGCCATCTCGCGTCCGTCCGCTCCAAGCTGGCATTGACCACGGCCAAGCCGGCCAAACGGGACTACTCCAGGATCGCGAATCTCGTCGACCGGATCGCCGAAGCCCATGCCGGCGACCATGCGGCCGTCCTGGCGCTCATCCTCGCGGTCATCGACTGGCTGCCAGCGAACCCGTACTGGCTCCGTCGCGTCGACTCCGCTCGACGCCTGGTCGACAACTGGGACCGGATCGCCAACGATTGGACCGTCGGCCGGATCGAACGCCAACGCGAACGGGACACCGCGGCCCGCGACCGGGACCGCAGGCCGCTCTCGAAGCCCACCCCGACACCAGACCGCCATTCGGAACGCCACGTGCATTCGCTCATGTGCGAGCACGTGCTCGCCGACATGAGGCCCCACGAGTCGGAATACGACCACGAGGGAAGCCTGCGCCACGGGCGGCCATCCGAATGGCAGGCCGCGTGCATGCGGCATGCGGACGAGCTCAACAAACGCGACGGAATCGAGGTGGCCGCATGAGCGGGGATCCGAACCGCGTCGCGGGCGTCTGCTCCGGTCTGCCGTTGGGTATCCAGGACCTCATGTGGGGCACCGACAACGAGCGCGTCAGGAACAAATCCGACCGGAGGATCCTGAAAAGCACCGCGCGGATCCTGTGCGACATGTGTCCCATCCAGGCCGAATGCCTCGCGCAATCCATCATCGGACGTGAGCAGCACAGCAGGATCGGCGGCATCGACGTGAAGGCGAGACGGCTCCTGCGGCACCGCGCGGAAGCCGACGGGGTGGACCTGGACCCGTCGAACCCGGCCCGGACGAGGAACCTCACATCGTGGATCCGAGACCATCCCGAACTCGTCCGCGAGGTCCGCGAGCAGTCATCGACCCGCGAGGGACGCCGCCGCAGGAGCGAGGACCAGTACGCCTACCGGCAACGCAAGACCGTCGAATCGGCGCAACGGCCGGAATAGACCCGATCCGTGCCAGCGGATCAAGGAAGCACAACAGCAAGGAAGGAAACCGAAATGGAAAACAATGAGACGAACGTACCCCGCATCATCGCCATGGCGAACATGAAGGGCGGCGTCGGCAAGACCACCAGCACCATCTGCACGGCCATCGCGCTGAACAAGCTCGGCAGGAAGGTCGAGGTCAGAGACATCGACCCGCAAGGCAGCGCGACGCTCTGGGCGACCAAGGCCAGAGCCGCGGGCGAACCGCTGCCGTTCGACGTGCGGGTCGCCAACCGGTTCACCGTGACCATGCCGCCGAGCGACCCGGACACGTGGGTGCTCATCGACACGCCGCCCAGCCAGTCGGACCTGATCGCCGCCGCGGTGGACGCGAGCAGCCTGGTGGTGCTCGTCACCACACCAGGCCCTCTCGACCTCGACCGCATGTGGGAGACGGCCAAGGCCATCGACAGGCCCAGCAGCGTGCTCCTGACCCAGACCCGGGCGAACACCGTCGCGTTGAGGGACGCCGAACGGTTCCTCACGGATCGCGGCCTGGCACGATTCGACGCGACCATCCCGTTCAAGGAGGCGTTGCGCAGATCGAGCGAATCCGGACGCATGCCGTCCGCGAGCGGATACGGCCTCGTCGCCAACGAACTCATTGAAGCCTTCAACGGAATCGAATAGGAAAGGATACGGGAATGGACATCATGCCAGACAAGAAACAACTCCGCGCGGGATCCACGGCGCTCCGCAAACACAAGCCCGTACCGGTCATGAGCTCGCGTCCGGGCGTATCGGTCGACTATTCGTGCGCGTCCTGCGGAACCCGCTTCGCGGACCTCGAGACGGCACAGGAACACACGGTGCTCCGCATCGTCGAAGCGGTGTCGAACACGGAGGGGAAGACGCGATGAACATCAGCAAACCGATCAGCACGGCGTCCAGGCTCCGGGCCACGTTCACATCGTCGGCCGCGCCGGAACGTGCGGGCAAACCGATCCACGCGACGCTCAGCCTCGACCCGGGACTCCACAGGCGACTCAAGCTCGCGGCCGCGACGCGGGGCGTGACCATGAGCGAACTGGTGTCCTCGTGGATCGAGTCGAACTGTCCCGCGCTGGACGACCGCTAAGCGAATAATCAAATAATCATGCGCTTATATAAGGAGCGCATAAGCAGATAAGCGCATGATTACAGGCTCCGGGCGCCGTCCGCAAGACGCCCGGAGCGTAAGCCCATAAACATATACATACATACGGATGCCCATACGCATGGGAGCGGGCGGGCGACGAAACAAAGGATGTGGTTAGAATGGCCGATATGAAGGAAAACAACATGAACGACGGCGTCCCGTCGTTGGACGAGGCCGCGGCGGAGGCGGTGCGGCTTTCCGTGGGGCCGCGTCCCGGTGCGGGGCCGGAGAAACCGCGGAAGGACCGCAGACGGATCATCATCGGCGCGGCGGCCGTCGCCGTGGCCGTCCTGGTCGCCGGAGGCGTATGCGCCCACCGGGCGTACGAGAGCCATCAGGCGTCGGTGGCGCGCGACGCATGCGAATCGGCCGTGGCGGACCAGGCCAAAGCCGTGAAAGCGTACAAGACACTGCTCGGCTCGGATGCCACCGTGGCCGCGTTGAAGACGGACGCGAAGAGCGTGAAGGACGCGAAGACCGTCGACACGCTCAAGAGGGCCGCCGCTGTGAGGCTTCCTGCCATGGTCAAGTGCGACGCGTCCAAGGCCGCCGACCTGGACGCGGCCGCCGCGAAGGCGAACAAGGCGGCCAGGACCGTCAAGTCGGATACGAAGGCGTTGGAGACGGCGGCCAAGGCGGTCGAATCGTCGAAGCTGGACAAGACGGTCGCGGACGCGGACGCGTTGTACAAGGCGACGGACGGGAAGGTCCAGGATGATAAGACCCGCGACGCGTTGAAACAGGCCATCGCCAAGCGCGATGCCGCCGCGATCGCCAAGGCCGTCAAGTCGGTGAACGATTCGAAGACGGCGAAGGAGAAGGCCGACGCGGAAGCCAAAGCCAAGGCCGAACAGGAAGCGGCGGCGGCTGCCGCCGCGCAGCAGCAGGCGCAGGCATCGCAATCCCAAACATATTCAGGCGGCGGATCATACTCGAACCGCGGCTACTCGTATTCGGGCGCATCCTCGGGTGGTTCCACATCCTCGCCGGCGCAATCCAATGGCAGCGGCGGTTCGTCTGCCGGTTCCGGCTCCGGCCTGCACATCGTCATCGGCGGCAGCGGCGTTCCCGCCCAGAACGGGCAATGCAGACCCGGAAACACTTGCATGGATGGCGTTTGCAACACCTGCCCGTGAGCCAGTATGGACGATCTGACGGCTTCTCCGCCGGTCGCCCAAATGTCCAAACCGGCATGCCGGCAATCGGGTTTCAATGGTCTCGAATGGGGAGGAATCGAATCCCCGTCCGAGACCATTAATGTAAGGAGAAACCAGTGAGGCTACCTAAGAAGAAAGCTGTGAAGGCAGCGGTGGCCGGCCTCGCGGCATCCGCGATGCTGCTCACGG
>ENA-ORUN01000416-ORUN01000416.1-human-gut-metagenome-genome-assembly--contig:-NODE-416-length-52075-cov-7.924971_pt1 | contig 52075 bp, 44 predicted proteins | sample MGYA00242080_ERZ509209 | MGnify/ENA primary metagenome ERZ509209 (study PRJEB26280, sample SAMEA2338786) | human gut metagenome | biome: human gut; feature: human-associated habitat; material: faeces... | reverse complement strand
ATGAATTATATTCATTTTACACAGGAAAGTGTAGTCGGTACTTATCAGTGGAAAGGTGACATAGACCTTGCAAATATTGTTTTAATAGGTTTAGCAGAAGACCTTCCAGAAAAAGAGGAACGATATGAACTTCATCGTTTGTTGGGAGCATTATTATCTGCTAAATTAAATGTAGATGAGAAGTTTGATATTATAGGAAATGAATTTGATATTCCATTGGAAAGTGATATCAGAAAGGATGTGAATGATATGTGTAATCTGAGTCAGGGAATAAAAGAACAGGCATATGTGGAAGGTACTGAGAATGGAATCGCCATTGGAAAACAAGAAGGAATTACTATTGGAAAACAAGAAGGAATTGCCGAGACTATAATTAAGATGTCCCGAAAAGGATATGAAGCAGAGCAGATAAGTGATATATTAGATATGACAGCCGAGGAGGTACGAGAAATTATAGAGAATGAGTAAGCTTCAATTTAATAGATAAAAAAGAAACCGACATAACGCCGGCTTCAAAAGAGAGGAAAGTATGAAAAAATCTATCAAAAATCTGTTGTTGTTTTTGATGGTTTTATCATACTGTAGATTTGTGAACAGCTTGTGAGCAAAGAATAAAGATAATCTGACAAAACAGAAATCACTGACGTTTTTCTGTAAGAAATAAGAAATAGAATAAGTTAATAGTATTAAAAGTAGACCGCTAGGTTTGACAACTCATATCAAAATGAATGTCAAATCTAACGGTCTGTTTTATTTCTATGCCTTGAAGTATTAAGATTTTGATAGTATTCTGTAAAATCACTATAGAAGCTATTTTTCCAGTAACCGTACTACATTTTCTGTTCCTTCATAACACGCTTCCTCTATAGCAATATCGTTCTCAGAATATTCGCCCACTCCTGCTTTAATATGATACACATCCCCATCTGATGTGTAAGCCAGTGCTGTAAGATTGTAATCGTGGAACTCGTCTTGTCTTTTATCAAGTTTTTTAACACGAAGATTCAGATGTGGATATTATGATTTTAGTCGATATGTCAGATTTAGAATTAAAAGCATATGCACAACAACTTTCTTATATGACATACGATTTTAATTTAGATTACACTTTAGATATTAAGCCTATCGCCAAAAGCGATGCACATTTCAAAAAATGGATTATTAACTACCCATTCTATTCCAATATTCATAAAGAAGGCATAGTTCTGTATAGCGCAACATAACCAGAAATGCTTTAAAACACACAGAAAATCGAGCAAAACCTTCTATAACAGATGCTTCTCCAATAAACTTGAAGAGAAAAAGTCAAAAAATAAAAAAGAATGATTTTATGACTTTGCGCTATGGAATTCTGACTCTGGAAACTTCGGACTGCTTTCTCCTGCCTGAGCATTTCGAAAAAAGCTCCAGTGGAGGTTTTGAGATGAAGTTTCCGTTTTTCGAGGCAGAATGGAATGTTTAGCGCAACGGAATAAAACCATTCTTTTTTTATTTTTTAACTTTTTCGGTCACATATAAGATTGAAGCATCTGTATACGATACCCTTATTCGATTTTCGTCAGCTTTCTAAAGCATCTTAAACATGTTTCTGTCTATGACCAACTCGAAGTCTCGCCATCGCACGAGAAAGGGAAGCCTGTGTATGATAATACTCCTGAATACTCTGTTTCTGACGTATTTTTTCCAAAGCTCTCTCCTTTGCTTCCTGTGCTCTTGCGATATCGATTTCCTCTGGGCGTTCGACACTTTCTACTAAAAGAGTGACACGGTTATTAACAATTTCGATAAAACCGATGCCGACTACAGCATACTGCCATTCCTCTTCCCCTTCTGGAAGGAAACGCATCTCTCCTTCATTGACAGCAATAACCATGTTTTCATGATGTGCCAGTACTTCTTTTTGTCCGTCATATCCCGGAACGATAACAGACTGGCATCTTCCTGTAAAAAATACACGGTTGGCGGATATGATTTTTAAACTAAATGTATTTGAAGCCATATCTACCCCTCCTAGTTTGCTGCTTTCATTTCCTCAGCTTTTTTCTTTACATCCTCGATTGTTCCGACATTGAAGAATGCATTTTCCGGATATTCGTCCATCTCACCATCAAGGATTGCCTTAAATCCACGAATGGTTTCTTTTACTGGTACATAAACACCTTTGATACCGGTAAAGTTCTCTGCTACATGGAATGGCTGGGAAAGGAATTTCTGAATCTTTCTTGCTCTGAATACGACTGTCTTATCTTCGTCAGATAATTCTTCCATACCAAGAATAGCGATGATATCCTGTAATTCTTTGTATTTCTGTAATGCTTCCTGTACCTTTCTGGCTACTTCGTAGTGTTCTTCTCCTACGATATCGGCCTCAAGGATACGGGATGAGGATTCGAGTGGGTCAACGGCAGGATAAATACCCTGTTCTACAATCTTTCTTGAAAGTACAGTTGTTGCATCCAAGTGAGCAAATGTTGTTGCTGGAGCCGGGTCAGTTAAGTCGTCGGCTGGTACATATACTGCCTGTACACTTGTTACGGAACCGTTCTTTGTAGAAGCGATTCGCTCCTGTAATTCACCCATCTCTGTTGCTAATGTTGGCTGATAACCAACGGCGGAAGGCATACGTCCAAGTAAGGCGGATACCTCGGAACCTGCCTGTGTAAAACGGAAAATGTTATCAATGAATAATAACACGTCCTGTTTCTTTTCATCTCTGAAATATTCTGCCATAGTCAGTCCGGTTTCTGCTACTCTCATACGGGCTCCAGGTGGCTCGTTCATCTGTCCAAACACTAAGGCTGTCTTCGCAAGAACTCCGGATTCTCCCATTTCTGTCCAAAGGTCATTACCCTCTCTGGAACGCTCTCCTACACCGGTAAAGATAGAATATCCGCCATGTTCTGTTGCGATATTACTGATCAACTCCTGAATCAGTACGGTCTTACCTACACCGGCACCGCCGAACAGACCAATCTTACCACCTTTTGCATATGGCGCAAGAAGGTCGATAACTTTAATTCCGGTTTCAAGAATCTCTACTGCCGGGTTCTGTTCTTCGAATGTCGGAGGTTCTCTGTGAATTACCATCTTTGGAGCATCTTTGATAGGCTCTCCGTCATCGATTGTCTCACCAAGTACGTTAAAGAGACGGCCTAATGTTTTCTCTCCAACAGGTACTTTGATACCGCTTCCCTCAGCAGTAACTTCCATATCTCTGTGAAGACCTTCACTGGCTGCCAGCATAATACATCTTACAACGTGATTACCAATATGCTGTGCAACCTCCATCACACATTTTTTATCTCCATTTTGTACTTCGAGAGCATCTCTGATTGCAGGCAATTCTTGATTTTCAAATTCAACATCGACTACAGGTCCAAGAACCTGAATAATTTTTCCTGTTTTCATCAAAAAAGCCTCCTTATATTATTTCCGCTTTTTATTTCTTCTTTTTCTTCTGCGACTTCGCTCCGGCTATTACCTCCGTAATCTCCTGCGTGATCGCAGCCTGTCTGGCTCTGTTATATTCAATATCCAGTTCTTTTAACATTTGTTTCGCACTGTTTGTCGCACCTTCCATTGCCATCATTCTGGCATTCTGCTCACAGGAAAATGCTTCTACTAACGCACCATACACAAAACCTACTACATAGTTTGGAACGATGTGGTCCATAACCTCTTCAGCAGAAGGTTTTAATGCAAGTCCCTCTAATGGGATATCAATCGGAACTGGAATCTTAAAGTCTGTTTTTTTCAGTGGCAGGAGCTGGGCAACCTGTGCCTCCTCCTGCATTGCATTTACCATGGTTGTATATATAATGTAAAGTTCATCAAGTTGATTTTCATGGTAAAGCTTTAATAAATCCTCGGCAATTCTTCTGGCACGGCTTAAAGATGGATCCTGAACAACGAAATGGAACTGTTTATCAATATTAATTCCTTTCTGTTCAAAATAATGCCGTCCTAATTCACCGAGAACAAACAGTTTATAATCATCTCTTTTTTCAAGTTCTTCTTCTGCAAGTTTTAAAATATTATGATTATAAGAACCAGCCAGTCCCTTATCTGCTGTAATGACGATATAACCGGCTTTTCTTTTTCTTTCCGGAATTTCTGCATTTGTCTTAAAATAAATGCTGTTCATATCTGGAAGATGTCTTAAAATTCGGCTCATTTCAGACTGAAGGGTATAGAAATACGGCTCTGTGTCCGCTAACATTTTTTTTGATTTTTTCAGTTTGGAGGAAGAAATCATATACATTGCATTTGTAATTTTCAATGTATCTTTGATACTTCGCATCCTGTCCTGAATTTCTTTTGCACTTGCCATACCAACACCTGCCTGTTATTTATCAGTGTATTCCTTTGCTGCTTCTATAATCTTTGCAATCAATTCATCAGTTAAATCTTTCTTTTTCTCAATTTCTTTTCCGATTTCAGGATGTTTGAGATCAAGATAAGAAAGAATATCTTTTTGATATTTCTTTACTTCTTTTGGCATAACGATATCAAAGATACCATTGTTTGCAAGACATAATGTAATTACCTGCTCATGTAAGGATAATGGATGGCATAATGGCTGTTTTAACAGTTCCATGATTGCACGTCCATGTGCTAACTGTGCCTTTGTTGCATCATCAAGGTCTGATGAGAACTGGGTAAATACCTCCATCTCTCGATACTGTGCCAGGTCAATACGAATACTTCCGCATGCCTTCTTCATTGCTTTTGTCTGTGCTGCTCCACCTACACGGGATACGGATAAACCAACGTTTACCGCCGGACGCATACCTTCGAAGAAAAGATTACTCTCTAAGAATATCTGTCCATCTGTAATAGAAATTACGTTTGTAGGAATGTAAGCAGATACGTCACCGGCCTGTGTCTCAATGATTGGAAGCGCTGTGATAGAACCTCCACCAAGCTTATCACTAAGACGGCTGGACCGCTCTAATAATCTGGAATGTAAGTAGAATACATCTCCAGGATAAGCCTCACGTCCAGGAGAACGCTCTAACAGCAGGGAAATCGCACGGTATGCTACCGCATGTTTGGATAAGTCATCATATACGATTAACACATCTTTTCCCTGATGCATGAAATATTCTGCTAACGCTGTACCTGCATATGGTGCAATATACTGCAGGGATGCAGGTTCACTTGCTGTAGAGGATAAAACGATAGAATAATCCATTGCGTCATATTTCTCTAAGGTATTTACAATCTTGGCAACGCTGGATGCCTTCTGTCCAATCGCAACGTAAATACAGATAACTCCTTTTCCTTTCTGGTTAAGAATCGTATCCGTTGCAATAGAAGTTTTACCAGTCTGACGGTCACCAATGATTAACTCACGCTGTCCACGTCCGATTGGGAACATGGAGTCGATGGAAAGAATACCCGTTTCCATTGGGGTATCTACTGACTTTCTCTCAATGATACCAGGTGCTTCTTCTTCAATCGGACGATAACCATCTGCCTTAATCTCTGCACCGCCGTCAATTGGCTCACCTAACGCATTAATTACTCGTCCAATGTATTCGTTACCAACAGGAATACCTGCTTTTTTCTTTGTTCTAACTACTTTTGTTCCTTCTTTGATTCCAGTATCACGTCCGAAAAGGATTACACCAATCTCGTTCTGACGGATATCCTGAACCATTCCTTTTACTCCATTATCAAAAACGACAACCTCACCGTACATCGCATGGTCAATACCATAAACAGTAACGATTCCGTCACCTACATATATGACCGTACCTGTCTCTTCACTTGTGTTGTCCACATCAAAATTTTCGATTTCACTCTGTATAATAGAGATTATATCTTCTGCACTGATTGCGCCCACAAGATTCACCTCCCTGTTAATTTTCTTTCTAACCGTCTGAGTTTACCTTCATAACTGTGGTCATACTCTTCATAACCGACACGAACAACATAACCACCAAGAAGGGAAGCATCTGTCTCTTCCGAAAGAACAACCTTTTCATCTGGATAAATGCTCTCTAACTGCTTCTGAATTGCTTCTTTTTCTTCTTTTGCCTTGTCATCTGCATAAATGACTTTTGCGTGAAGAATGTGATTCATTTTATCCCAGTATTCATAATAGCAGTTAAAAATATCTGTGATCTGTCCGATTTCACCAATCCGGCACATCATCTTCATAAAATTCTCAAGAAGTTCCGGCATTCCACTCTGTCTCGCAATTTTGTCAAGCACTACCTCTTTCGCTTCCTCTGAAACAACTGGATTTGTCAGAGTCTCGAGAAGGAAAGGGGCCTTCGTGAAAATTTTATGGGTTTCTTCCACATCGCTTCTTGAAATATTCAGACGGTATAATACTTTCGCATTATTTACTGCCTTCTGCGTCATGGGCCTCACCTGTCTCTATAATCTTTCTTGCGGCGATAAGTGCAAGTTTCGCAATCTCACCCTGCACTTCCTGCTGTGCCTGTTTCTGTTCTTTTTCGATATCTGCTTTTGCTTTCTCGATCATTCTGTCCGTCTTCGCCTGTGTCTCAAGCACTGCTTTCTCATGCTCTTCTTTTGCCTGATCTCTTGCTGCAAGAATAATCTCATCGGCCTTTACATTTGCCTTCTGTAATTTTTCTTCATAATCAGCCTTTAACTGAAGGGCATCATCCTGCGTTTTTTTAGCAGAATCAAACTGTCCCTGAATCAATTCTTCTCTCCGATGAATTACATTCATAACCGGTTTATATAAGAACTTACGAAAAATCGCATATAATACAAGAAGATTTATTACAATCATTACCATATTCCATGGATTTATATTAAGCATATTCTTCGTCCGCCTTCCTTTTTCATTAAAAATCTGTAAGTTTCCAAATAGCCTTTTAAGCTTTTATTATTTAAGGAAAAGGATGATTAATAATGCGATAACGAAACCGTAAATAGCTGTTGCCTCTGCTAACGCACAACCAAGTAATAATGCTTTACTAATCTTACTTTCTGCTTCCGGCTGTCTTGCGATTGCATCTGTTGCGGCTGCGGTAGCTTTACCGATACCGATACCTGCTCCAATACCTGTTAATACTGCAACTCCTGCTCCAATTGCTACAAATAATGCTGATGACATAATTACAACACTCCTTTTCTTTTCTCTTTAAATTTTTTGTTGTTTTCTTATTCTGTCGCTTCCTTAATAAACAACGATGTAAGGAATACAAATACGTAGGCCTGAATCAAACCATCAAAAATATCAAAGTAACAGCTAAACACTGCCGGTAATACTGCCGGAACAATTAACTTTAATAATTCCATGATAACGAAAGAACCAAGTACGTTACCAAAAAGTCGCATGCACAGAGATAATGGTTTAATAAAAATCTCCATAATATTGATCGGTAAGATAATTGGAATTGGTTCCGCAAAACTCTTTACCCATCCTTTTGCTCCTTTTTGTCTGATGCCGGCTACCTCAATTAAGACAATACTCATAAATGCTAATGCCGCCGTCACGTTCATGTCTTTTGTCGGTGGTTTAAAACCAAGCAGTCCGATAAGATTGGCAATACCGATGTAGAGGGTCACTGTCATAAGATACGGTATATATTCCGCTCCATGTTCTCCCAGTGTGTCCTTGAAGAAATTGTGTCCGCCGCTTACGATTGTTTCCAGTATGATCTGTCCACGACTTGGATTTTCTACGCTTAAATTTCTGGTTAACGCTATACAAAGTACCAGAATGACCGCCATGATGATCCATGTTACTACTACAGATTCTTTAACCGGGATTCCTCCGAGTACCGGAATCGTAAAGACAGTGTCGCAATTCAACTCTTTCATCAGTTCATTGACCAGAGCATCCATCTGCCACACTCCTTCCTGATTCTTATATTGGTGACAATCTTCTTTGCTACCCTATTTAATAGGAAGAGATTGTTCGCCCTGAACCATTGCTACACATTCTACCCCTCTTTTTATTTATGTGGAAATGTTTTATATTTTTATCTATCATGTAAATTTTACATAGTGCAAAGATTTCTCATATAAATACGATTTTTTTATTCAATTTGACAAAACGATTTGTATGAATATGAGAAATCTTGTCAGAAATCAGTCAGATTTGATAAAGAATGTTTAAGAAAAAAAGAAAGAATAATTACAAATTATTATAACAATTCGGACATAATTCTTAAAATATAGAGACTATTTTTATTTTTTGAAAGTCTGTATATCTCTGAATCACTATAAATTAGCTTTCAATCATAATTGTTATATCTTTATAACATACCTGGAAATTTCTTTAAATAATCACGCTTTGTCTTTTAATTTCGTTTCAATATAATTATTTATAAATTGCTTTAATGCATTAGCTGCTATACTAAGCGGTGTTCTTTTTGACTCCACAAGGCAGATCTGTCTTTGTGGGATTTTCTCTATAAGGGGTACTTTTATTATTTTCCCATCTTCCAGGGCTTCTATCCCTACATTTTCCGGTAAAAATCCAATTCCCAAATCATATACTACCATCGGGAGAATCTGATGAATAGTTCCCGCCTCAATATCCGGATTCAGCTTCAAACCAAATCTCTGATAAAAATTACTGAAAAATTCATAAGACTTCGTTCCTTTTCCAAGACAGATAAGAGGATAGTCCTGCATCTCGGCCAAATGTATCGGCTCCTCGCACAATTCCTTATGCGCACTACTTACAACCATAATATCTGTAAAGTCCATTAATGCAGTAGATTTCAATGTTGATGGTATATCTGCCGGTGTAGATACCACTGCTAAATCTACCAGTCCATCTTTAACTTCCTGAATGGTCTCTGGCGTAGAATGATTCGAAAGCCGGATACGGATTCCCGGATATGCCTTTCTAAAGTCTGCCATCACCTGCAAAATCAGCAAATGTAATGCAATCTCGCTTACACCTACCGTAATAATTCCGCTCTGTAAACTCTTATCATTCGCAAGCTCCAGCTCTGCCATCTGAAAATGCTGGTATGCGATTGTTACATGCTTGTAGAGCTTCTCGCCTTCTCTTGTGAGAGTTACTCCACGATTGGAGCGGATAAAAAGACGGCAGCCAAGCTGATTCTCCAGATTGTTCATAAAATGCGTGATATTCGGCTGGTTACTCATCAGAATCTCTGCCGCCTTTGAAAAGCTTTTATATTTAGCCGCATAATAGAATATGCGATAGTAATCGTATGTAATTTCCATTTGTGTTTCCTCCTTTATCTCGTCATTCAACAGACGAAACTAAGCTAATAGATATATTGCAGCTGTTCTGTATCACTGCGCTCATAATGCTCGCCCGCATTATGAACTTGCTCAAAAGTGGCAATATTCCATATCCGATTTCTATCTCTGAAGAAGAAAGGGGACTTGTACTTTCATCTACTATTCTCCAGTATTTCTATAAACAGAAAACTCTAAACATCTTATTTTGGCAGATGCGGCTTCGGAGCAAGTGCTGGATGCGAGCGCAAAAGCAAACATTCAACACGAAGCGACTATAAAGCAGCTGTCAAAATAGGATGTTTAGAGTTTTCGTCTGTTTATACAAAATGCTGCTTGATTATCGGATTTAATCTCTTTGTTAATATCCCGCTTAAGATTCCGATTAAGATTCCGGCTACGAGTCCAGAAAGGATTAAAATTGGGAGATAGTAGGCTAATGCCTTTGTTTCCAATACAATCATGGCAACGATAATCTGTCCTACGTTGTGGAAGATGCCGCCTGCTACGCTTACTCCTACAGAAGAAAACTTCTTTGTTTTCTTTAAGAGTGCCATAACTAGCATACTCATTGCCGCTCCTGCTGCACTGTAGACCATTGCGAATCCGCTTCCAAAGAGGAATCCTGATAATAGGATTCTAAGTACGGAAATCAGGCAGGCTGCTGGGACTCCTACTATATAAAGAAGAAGCATCGTAACAATGTTTGCAAGTCCAAGCTTTACTCCGGGTATTCCAAGATTAATCGGTATAAGCTGTTCAATATATCCTGCTACTAAAGCAAGCGTAAGAAACATTCCATAAAAAGCTGTCTTTTTAGCACTCATATGCTATCTCCCATCTATTTCTTTTCCCATCGTCCGGAAGCACCACATGGAAGAACAAGTCCACTTGCACTGACAGGAAGACCAACCTCATCTGCACTGACTTTTCCACCATGTTTTTTCGCAACTGCTGTTCCTAACATATAGGAAAGAACGGCAGGCTGTAATCCTGTTGTATAGGAATTAATTAAGAAGAACAGCGGGTCTTTGGAAAGAAGCTTTTCACAAAGACATACGAGAGAATAAATCTTCTCCTCAATCTTCCAAATCTCTCCCTTTGGCCCACGTCCATAAGATGGTGGATCCATAATAATTCCATCGTAATGATTGCCACGACGGATTTCTCTTTCTACGAACTTCACACAGTCATCTACAAGCCAGCGAATCGGTGCATCACCAAGACCAGAAGCAACCGCATTCTCCTTTGCCCAGGTAACCATTCCTTTTGAGGCATCTACATGAGTTACAGATGCTCCCGCAGCTGCGGCTGCAAGTGTTGCTCCACCAGTATAGGCAAATAAGTTCAATACTTTTACTGGGCGGCCTGCCTTCTTAATCTTATCAGAAAACCAGTCCCAGTTGACTGCCTGTTCTGGGAAAAGCCCTGTATGTTTAAAACTGAATGGTTTTAAATGGAAGGTAAGACTTCTATAATGAATATCCCACTGCTTTGGAAGATCAAAAAACTCCCACTCTCCGCCACCTTTTTTGCTTCTGTGATAATGTGCATTTAAATGTTTCCAGTGTTTATCTTCTTTTTTTGTATTCCAGATTACCTGAGGGTCTGGACGAAGAAGGGTGTATTTGCCCCAGCGTTCCAGTTTTTCACCTTCGCTGCAATCTATAACTTCATATTCTTTCCAGTTATCTGCTAACCACATATTTTTTCCTCGCTTAATTTAAATCTAATTATGAAAATATTCTAATCGCTATAGTTTTCCCTGTCAATAGAAACGAAACTTAAAATACCTTTATTTCAGTTTTTCACACTCTTTTTTCAGAAAATATACTGCAGCTTCTGCTTCTTTTCTAGTGATTCCTTCTGGTGAATACACCGCTTTCTGGCGAATCCTCATACAAAGATGTAACTTTTTCGGTTCCACTTCTCTGTCAAAGGTACGAAGTCTTTTTTCAAAGGTTCTTACACGATTATCTTTTATTTTTTCTTTTCCATATATTGTTTTACACAAAATATCGTACCAGAACATAACTGCCTGACTATACTTTTGCTGTTTTAAAAGTTTATCTGTTTTATAATTTCGGTATACTTTTTGCAGTCGTTTTCTAAATACAAAAAGCAAAAGACCTGCTATAAAAATAAAGAAACATAGAATATACAGGATTTTATGAACCGTTCTTCCACCTTTGCTTTGCTTTGAGCGATCCTGCGGAATCTGCTGCGGTGTTTCTACTGTTTTCTTTTCTGATTTCTTTTCTGTTGTCTGTTCTTTTTCCTGCTGTTTTTCTTGTTTCTTCTTATCGTCATTTTCTAAAGATTGATCTGACGAACTTGAATTACTTACCGCAGTTTCCTGTGTCTCATAATACGGTGTTCCCATAATGTTTTCATATTTTGGAGTAACTTCTATCGGAATCCATCCCATTCCATCCAGATAAATTTCGGGCCATGCATGCGCGTATTTTTGTGAAACAGTCACCGTCTCTGCCGTTCCTGCCTCTTTTACTGTTTCCGGTGTAAGAAGGTATCCTTCCACATAACGGGATGGAATTCCATAATAACGAAACATCATTACTGCTGCCGCCGCATACTGCACATCGTATCCTGTTTTTTTATCTTCAAAAAACCATTGGGCAAAGTCTTCATCTTCCGGGATACTTCCTGGATTTTCATTATAGGTAATCGATGTCTTCATGAAGCTTTTTACCCTGTTTATAATTGCTAATACCGACAGATTACTTTGAAGATTTCCTTCTGTTTCAGAAGAAATCAATGTTTTTGTTTCTTTATTTAAGAAAAGACATGTTGCATTTACATATTCTTTATAGCTTTCCGTCATTTTTTTTGAGGAAAGATTCTTATCCTCCGTCTTAATATTGGTAGACGATTTCAACTTTCCAGCCATTGTTTCCATTGCTTTAAAAGAATATTCTCCTGCTCCTTTTATTCCAGAAGCGAATATATTCTCTGTTTTATTAATCGCTGCCGTCCCTTCTTCTTCATATATTGTTGGTAAAACAGCACTCTCATAAGGAAGATAAAGATACTTTCGATTCGCCCCTACATTTTTTACAGATAAACTGTAAAGAGACGGATCTGTTTTCCCTTCCGAAAGCTTTTTCTGCCTTACAAAATGATACATTACTGTGTTTCCGTAAAATTCTTTATTATGAAGCCATAATAAAGATTCGTATGCCTCCCGGTCAGAAGCTGCAAGCATACTCCTGTCTGAGCCAAAAATATTCCAGTTATTTGTACTTGCTTTCCAACAATTATTCTCATAAGTTGTTCCAACAAATCCTTTCAGATAATAACTATTTTTCTTATAAATATTTACTTTAAGAGCTTCCTCATCTGTCCGCTTCATCTTCTTTGCCTTTGTAAGCTGACCTTCCGGAAGAACGGATTCCTGCTCTTTATATCGTTCTTTATTCCAATTCTTCTGTACTGCCGACATCTGTCCGGTATTCGTCATTCCAAAAAAAGTTCCTAAAAGAAGCACAACAATAATAACTGCTGTTCCAAATACCCCACCCCAGAAAGAGGATGAAAATAAAAAGAAACAAAAAATAAGAAAGCTTAATACCGCAAACAGCTCCGGTCGGATTCCCCACACAAAAAAAGGAAAAGCGAAACAAATCGCTACTACAAAAAACAAAATGTACGGATGAACTTTCCACAACAGTGCCATGACTAGAATGAGCCATAAGGTTATCCCCAATATTCCAACCACAAATGGCAAAAACTCCACATTTCCTGTCTGCATATCTACCGATGTATTTTGAAGTATACGATGAAAAATATTTTTACTCTGTCCATAGTCTGCCAGATAGTCAGCCACGGTTCTTGAAAAAATCAACAGAGCCTTTCGAATATTTTCTACGGAAAGAAGGAAAAATGGCACAACAAAATACAGACTGCTTATAAAGATCGCAAATCCTTTTCCGGCAGATATTCCGGCTAAATACAGCAGTATTAAAAAGGCTGCTCCAACAAAAAGAAGAACACCTGCCATATACATTTCAAAACGACCTGCAGCATACCAGATAAAACACAATATCGCAGCAAGCCAGACATAACCGGCCCGCATTGTTTTGGTCCAGCTATCCCCACTCTGATGATTCAATTTTTTAATATGAAATGAATTTTTATGCTCCATAATGTGTACTCCTGTATGCAGTCAAAATCCGATCAATATCCTGTCCCAATGTCTCCGCTGCAAAAATATATGGAACGAAAGCTTCCCCCTCTTTTTCCCTTGCTTCCCGCCGTTCCAGTAACAAAGTCATATTCCAGTCAGCTACAATATCCTTTTGTTCATTCCAGTAATCTGTAATATAAATCACTTCCGAAAATGCTTCTTTTCTCTCTTCTTCAAAAGAAGTTATCGTCGCACTTCCCTGAGAAAAAAATACACTGTGAAAAACATGAACATATACTTCTTCCAACTGCATTGCATTTGCCACATTGTAAAAATTCCATCCATCAGTCTTTTTATCCCACCAACAAAGACAATGCTTCTGTCCTTCCTGTGCCATATGCTGTGAAATAGAAAAAAATGCTTCTAACAACCCGTCAATCATAGCAGCATCCAGCTTTTCTACCCTTGTTTCGAGAAAAATAAGTGGCATCCGCATCATAGGAACTTCCACTTCTTTTACCATATATTCATCTGTTTTTCCTGTTAGCTTCCAGTGAATTAACTTCATGGAATCTCCATCAACATAAGGACGGATTCCAAAATATTCCCCCGGACCATTTCCCTTCTTACCACTTTGTTCCTCATCAAAAAAAGAACAGGCAACTCCGCTGTTTTGTACTGGAAAATGCAGTTCCGTTGTTTGTGGCAGAATCATTACCACTTTCTCCTGATTTACATATGTTACCTTTTTCATACATCCAAAAAAGCTGTACAGTTCCACCCGCAAAATCGTGATTTCCAAAAATCCCATATATTCCGAATCTATAACAAAGGCAGCCGCACTATTTTTTCGTCCCGCTGCCCTGATATTCATAGAAAACATTTCCTGTTCCCCACTGATTGTCTTCTTTACCCGTAAAAAAACTTTCCCAGATAAAACAGGGAAGCTTCCTGTATTACTGATATAAAGTCGTCCGGTAATTTTTTCTTCCTTTTGTGCGCAGGCAGGAATAATCAGATGAGTAGAAACTTCTTTGGGAAGATAAAGATTATAAATGACAGCCACCAGCAACATAATTCCTAATGCCATCCCGGCAATCTTCCCTGTTGTTCCAGAAAGGAAAATGACTAACGCAATCCACAGTAACAGACAGACAATCCCGCTAATTCGATTCATCCATAATCTTTTTCGGGTCATCTTCTTCCTCCTGCCGCTCTTCGATCCGGCACATGTACAGTTGCACAGATTTCATCCATAATCTTATCCGCATCTTTACTCGATAACCTTGCTCTTGACTTTAATACCAGACGATGACGGAAAACATCTTTTACAACATCCTGAACATCTTCCGGCACAACATAATCTCTGCCAGCCAAAAATGCACTCGCTTTTGCCATTCTGCATAAAGCCAGAGACCCTCTTGGACTGACGCCCAACTGAATCATATCATGTCTTCGTGTCGCATCAGAAAGCATTGCAATATATTGATAGATTAACGAGGAAACCTTAATTTCATTCACTTCCTTTTGCATAGTAAGTAATTCATCCTTTGAGATAACCTCATTCACAGCATCTAAAGGATCACTCACCTTTCTCTGACTCATAAGAATCATTTCTTCCTTTATTGTTGGGTATCCCATAGACAAAAGAACCATAAAACGATCCATCTGCGACTCCGGAAGAATCTGCGTACCGGCAGACCCGAGTGGATTTTGCGTTGCAATAACAAAAAATGGTTCCGGTATATTTCTTGTCACACCGTCTACCGTCACCTGTCCTTCTTCCATAACCTCCAAAAGTGCTGACTGTGTTCTACTTGAAGTACGGTTAATTTCATCTGCCAGCAGAAGGTTCGTCATAACTGCTCCCTGACGGTATTCAAACTTTCCACTCTCCTTATTATAATAGTAGAAACCGACCACATCCGATGGCATAACGTCCGGTGTAAACTGTATTCTTCGATAAGAAAGTCCCAAAGCCTTTGAAAAAGCCAGCGCCATCGTTGTCTTTCCCACACCAGGTACATCTTCAAGCAAAACATGTCCACCAGAGAGAATCGTCATCCACACCTTACGGATAACCTTTTCTTTACCAATAATTACTTTATTCACTTCTTCTATAATCAAATTCGCTTTATTCAAAAAATGCTCCTTTCCTGCTGGGACGGCAAAACTGAATTTTATACACAGATTACTGTCCATTATAACACGAAAAAGTTTTTTTGATATAGTAATTTATCCGACAGATAAAATCAGGAAAATTCTTTAATACAATATTCTAAATATCACAAACAATATCACAGCCTTTACTACAAGCATTGGTAACCATAGCTTTCCCAAAAAACCATTATGTGTGTTTTGCTTTGGACATTTTCCGATACATTTTCCACAGGAGAAACATTCTCCGGATGCCGCATTATCCCCTTCTTTATCCGATGGTATCTCAAGACTTGCCGGACATACCAGATTGCACGCTTTACAGTTTGGAATACAGTTTTCTCTGTTTCGTTTGATTACAGAAAATGGTAACACCGGCATCAGAGAAAATACTGCCCCCATTGGGCATAAGAAACGGCAGAAAAATCTTGGTTCCAATGCCATTCCTGCTGTAACCAATAAAAAAAGACCTGTTCCTATAAGACTGTCTGCCATCTTTAACTGATGAAAACGGGAAAATGCACTGAACGGACTATGTACAGCAACGGCACTACTGTAACCTTTTATGCAAAGAAGCAGGACAACAAGCAGTACAACATATTTTAAATACCGGAGTATCTTTCCCGCTTTTGAAAAACATTTCAACGGTTTCTTTTTTCTTTTTTTGCGAACCATAGATGAAATAAAATAAACGAAATCACCCCATGTTCCAAATGCACAGGCAAAACCACAGAAAAATCTTCCAAATACAATGGTAAAGACCAGCAATACAACAAGTGTCTGTACAAAGGAATTCCACTGCAGGCTTGCACGCTGTGTGATCTGTTCTACTATTAGTTTGATTCCGGTAAATGCAGTGGAAAACAGAGCTGGATAAATAATGAAAAAGACTGCCCGGATAACCACTTCTATGATTGTCTGTACTGATATTTTTTTCTTTTTCTTCATCATTACTCGGCTGCTCCTTCTAATGCCTGTGTTACTGCATTTTTTATTCCTGTGGATGAGTAGGTTGCCCCACTTACGGTATCAACATCAGCGGTCTGCTTATCAAGCATCGTATTGATAATATCCTTTGCCATTGATAAGTAGGCTTCATCCTCTCCACTGGCTTCTGTAATATCTATCGCACTGATTTTCTGTCCGGAGACAGTCACTTTCACCTTAATGTCTCCGCCAAATCCCTGTGCGCTTCCTGTATAGGTTCCATCTTTGTAAGTCCCTCCTGCTCCTGCGGAATTACCCTCGCTTCCGAGCTTTCCAGAACTTTTTGCCGCTTCGAGAATTTCTTCCTTTTCTCCTTGAAGCTGATTTACCTGGCTTTTTAATTCTGCAATTGTGGCTTCTTTATCACGACTGTAAATCACAGCCTGATATCCTGCTAAAAGCCCCAGAACGAGAATAAGATCAAATAAACGGATTAAAAAGTTTTTATATTTCATTCGTTGTCCCTTCTAAAATGCTTTCTATTGTCTTTTATAAATTTTCTTACTATTTTAAATATTTAAATATTCAAATAACTTTTTCTTAAATAAACGCAAAAGCTACTCTTTTTAAAATTACTTCTTTGCCGCATTAAATGCCTTTTGGCATGCATCTTTGATTGCTTTAGAAGAACAGGTGGCTCCTGCCACAGTATTTACACCGTCTGCATTTCCATTTGCTATAATTTTAGAAACCATTCCTTTCTTTGCATCGTTTGTATATGCTTTATTCGTTGAATTTGTATTTGCGGTAATATTAGAAATTTCTGTAATTTTATCTTTTTTAATTGTGATATCCATGGAAATCGTATACGGATCAAAATCCTCATCTTCATCCGGCTCGCAGGTTATGCTTACTTTGTATGTTCCATTTTTGTAGTTTTTCCCTTCGTCTGGATTTTCTGTTGTTTCTTCTTTTTTCTCTGTAGTCGTTTCCTCTTTCTTTTCCGTTGTTGTCTCTTCCTTTTTCTCTGTGGTCGTTTCCTCTTTCTTTTCTGTTGTCGTCTCTTCCTTTTTCTCCGTTGTTGTCTCTTCTTTCTTTTCCGTAGAAGAACCATTTTTCTTTGCTTTTGATAAAGCATCATTTACCGCATTAAAAATAGCATGGGAACTGTACGTTGCTCCACTGACAGCATCTACTCCGCTTGTTCCGTTTTTAGATACAATAAGTGATGGAAGATTCTTAATCTCATCTCTGCTCATAAACTGTTTCAGATTTGTTCCTTTTGCTGTAGAAGAAATCTCCACTGCAGAAATCTTTCCATTTTTAATCGTTACATTTGCCGTTACACTATATTCCTTAAACTGCTCTCCCGAACAGGCCGCACTTCCAGTATAAGTGCCATCTTCATACCCTTCTGCCGGTGCTGCAATATTATTGTTATTATTATTGCTGTTAGAACCACTGTTTTTTTTCTTATTTTTTTTGTTTTTCTTCTTTTTCTTTTTCGTACTGCTTTTCCCTGTTTCCGCCTTTGAAAGAGCATTTCTTACTGCGGTAATAATTCCATTGGAACTATAGGTTGCTCCGGATGCCGCATCCACATTTGTAGTCTGTCCGCTGATCATCTTTGGGATAATTCCTTTTGCCTTACTAAAATATGAAGCAGTTTCTCCGGATGCGCTTGTTACATCTATCACACTGATTTTTCCATCTTTCACTGTTACTTTTACAGAAATAGTTCCACCAAATCCTTTGCCCGAACCAGTGTAAGTTCCATCCTTCCATGTACCGGATTCACTTACTTTAGAAACACTCGGAGCCGAACCACCTGCATTACCTGCGTTCGCTGCTGCTGTCGCATTATTAGACTCCGTTCCAAAAAGTGCATTTTTTACTGCACCGATAATTCCGTTTGAACTGTATGTTGCTCCGGACACGACATCTACATCTGTACTCTGTGCCGTAAGCATCTCATCAATAACCCCTTTTGCACGCTGAAAGAAAGAATCCGTCTCACCCGGAGCGCTGACAACATCAATCGCTGTCATCGTCTTTTTGCTTACAGTAACATTTACTGTAACTTTTCCGCCATATCCGTTTGCAGAACCTTTATACGTTCCATCTTTTACATCAACAGCTCCCTTCTTTCCTTTCTTTGTTGTATTCTTTTTCGTTGTTTCTGCCATTGCTGCTGTACTTTCCTTCGCAAGCGCTTCCTTAATCTGACTGATGTCTTCTGTCTCGGAAGCCTCATACTTTTTTGCCTGTGGAGTTTTATATCCGGTAAGTACTGTCACCATAAGAACTGCCAGGCAAACCGCCGGAATTATCGCTGTAATTCCTTTCACACCTGAAACTTTATCGCCAAGACTTTTAAATTTTCCAACATATTTTTTCCACTTTTCTCTCATCATGTCTCCCCTTCTTTTTGAATGTATTTTTGTATTCCTATATTCTCGAAATCTTTTTGTACTTAATTTTATGAGAAATTTTTGTATCACTATTTTTTTATCTCAGTCGAGAAGACTCCCACCTCTTCAGGTGGTGAGTAATAGCAAATTTGTCTCAGTGGGAGTCCAATCTCCGACTGAGATAAACGCTCCGCGAGGATGCGCAGTGATTCTGATAGGAACATGTCAGCTTCGCTGACCAGAATCACGCGCCAAGTCTCACAGACGTTCGACTTGAATTTTGTATCACTTTTTTATTATCGTAAAATCAGACTCACTAGTAAAATAATCTACAATTCCCTCTGAAACTAAAATGCTTCCGTCATCTTTTACAAGAATCGTGTCAAACTCATCACTGTGTTCTTTCCAGTATTTCTGTGCTTTTTCCGGTCCCATAATGAATAATGATGTGGATAAACCGTCTGCAAGTGTTCCGTCATCTGATACAATCGTAACAGACGTCAGACCATTATTTGCCGGATACCCGGTAGCCGGATCAATAATATGATGATATGTTTTGCCGTCCTGCTTAAAATAACGCTCATATCCCCCAGAAGTAATCACTGCCTTATCCTTTATAGAAAGCACTCCAATATAACTTCCCGTATCTGCCGGATTCTCAACCGCCACTCTCCAGTCAGAACCATCTGGCTTTCCGTTTAGTGTCTGCACATTACCACCAAGACTGATTACTGCACTAGAAATCCCATTTTCTTTAAAAATATCCATTACTTTTGAAGAAGTATATCCTTTCGCAATTCCACCAAGGTCAATCTTCATTCCTTCCTTATTTAAAATGACCTCCTGTTTTTTCTCATCATATAAAACGTGATCTGCTCCCATCAGTCCCCTTAACTTCTTCAGCTCTTTCTTTCCGGGAACACGATAGTTCTCCGTCGGGAACCCCCACGCCTGCATAATCGGGTAAATCGTAATGTCAAACACTCCATTCGTGCTGTCATAAATCTCTTTTGAGCGCTTAATCAGATATCCTGTTGTTTCTGAGACAGAGCCTTTTCCATTCTCGTTAATCTGTGAAACTTCACTGCTGTCAATCCCCGTAGAAACAAGCTGTTCAATATTGTTAATCTCATCAACCGCCGCATCCAACGCTTTCTTAGCATTCTTTCCGTAAGCCGTTAAAGTCATATACGTATCCATCGCAAAAATATCTCTTGATTCTGATTTGTCCTCTTCATTTTGAGCCTTACTATTTGTATCCGCTTCTGCCTGTGTTGTCTGCTCCACAGCCTTTCTACTATCATTCTTACTTTTCTCTGTATCTCCTGATGTTCCACATCCGGAAAGCATTCCTGCAGTGAACACAGTGGCCAGTAACATCGCAACTGCTTTTTTTCTAAAATTTATCACAACAATCCTCCATTATCTTGAAACTTACTTTCATTAGTTCTTTCTAACTTTATACATTATATAGAAAATATTCTGACAATGCAATTTTTTTATAAGCAAATGAGAGTTTTTTTCATTAATACATATACAGTTTGACATAACTAATAATAGTATATTATTATATTTTTCGTTAGAATAAGCTAACTCAAATACCAATTATAATATAAGGAGGAACTTATGAGAAACAAATTACTTGTAGCAGGTACTCTTGCTCTTGCAATGACTTGTACTACTGTATTTTCCAGTATTACTCCAGCAGTTGTAAAAGCAGCAAGTGTATCTACAGTACAGACACAGACAGCAGAAAATAGTGATAACTACGTTTACTGCTATGCAGGCCTGACATGGGCTGAATATTGGAAGGCTGAAGGAGTTTGGGCAGCCGGAGATACCACTTCTTCTGATACAGCTGATTCACACGGTGAAAAAGATAAAGGTGCCTTTGATGCTGTAACAAGAGCTACCGCTAATCACGGTCTTCATCGTGGAAGTTATCAGTGTACTGCAGTTATTAAAACTGCTGAAGGAGAATATAGTGTTTCCCATTGGAGCAGTGATGGAAAAACTGTCTACTTTACAGATGGTACCAGTGCCGGATGGAACAGAGGTACTCTCGTCTTAACCAATGGCACTACACAGACTATGACAGAATATGATGTTCTTGGATTAAAATATGTTCCTGTCAAAGTAAAATCTTCTGACTATGCCAGCTTTAAAGAAAAGTATTCCGTTGTAGAAAATAACGGTACCTTAATTGGCGGCTATGGAGAAAAAAATCTACAGGCTTATAACAACGTTACTGCATCTGTTGATAAGGATACCAATGGCCTAAAGACTGCCGAAAAGCAGAGTGATGGTTCCTTCACATTTACCCAAAGAAGTAACGGCTCTTCTTCTGGTATTAAAGATAAGACTCTTAAAACTGCTGATTTAAACAATATGGGAGCAACTGTAAAGGATGCAAGCGGTAGCTACGGTGAATTTCTTCGTGTAGATTTCACAAAAAATTACGGCGATCTTGGTGCTAATATGCAGGCTGTAAAATGGACCTACTATGGAAATGACAGCACACGTTCTAAGGCACTTGCCACTTACGGAACAAAGTTTGCTGCTGATAACTGGATGCATAAAAGTATGGGAATCCAGTTAGGTCTTACAAATTCTATTCGCTGCCAGCTTCCAAAAGGATATGACGGAACTGGCTACTGGAGCTTAACTATTTATGCTCTTGGATACGATGATTCTACATATAACTTTGAAGCTACCGATGCAAACATTGTAAAACCTGACACAAATGCTGGCGATACAACTGAGTTAAACAAACTTGTTTCTTCTGTGGAAGACTTAAAGAAATCAGATTATACAGAAAAAAGCTGGAATAGCTTCGAAACAGAATTAAATGAAGCAAAAGACATTTTAGCAAAAGAGGCTCCTACTCAGGCAGAAATCAATGAAGCAGTTGAACATCTTACAGCCGCTAAAAATGCTCTTGATAAATATGAATACGGAACAGCGAATCTTTCTTATGCAGACTTCTATTACGGAGAATTAAATGATGTGAAAGAGGATACGGAAATAAATCTTGATGCTGAAGATAAAGCAGCTTCTTATCGCGAAAGTGGTATGTATGATGCAGTAAGTAGTGCAACAACTAATAAATACAAATCTTTCTTCTCCAGTACGTATTCAGAAGATAATGCAAACGGACAGGGTGGCTCTATTATCGGTATGAAAGACGTAAATATCGCTGTTCCAACTTCATTATATGAAAATGCGAAAAAGGCTATTTCCGAAAACAAAGAATGCAGCAACAAATTATTGGAAATTATTAGTTCTATGAAATTATCTGATAATGCACCATCTGAATATAAAATCTTAAATGGTGATGGTACTTTGACAGCTATGAAATCTGAGGTTACCGAAGATACTTCTGATACACTTACTATCAAAACACAGTCTTCCTACGGACAATATGAAGTAGATCCTGTAACTTCTGAAAACAGCCCTCTTTCTAATTTAAGTGCTAAAGATTCCTTACTTGGTATCATCGTTGAAGACGAAGATGGCAAGAAATACGGTATGGAGCATCTGGAAAACATCTGGATTGGAGGCAAATTCTCCTTTGCCGTAACAGATGGATTTAAAGAAAAGCATGGAAACACAATTGATTATATGCGTCATGAAGCTTTACAAGGTAAAACAATTAAAAAAGTTACTTATCTTGTAAAAAACGGTGCTGATATTGTTATTAATACTAACTTAAAATGTAAAACTTTAGCTGGTTCTGACAGCATTAAAGCTACCGCCAACGATAACTTTAAAGATGGTGCAACCGTTTCTGTTGATACTGCTGCTGTTCCTTCTGGTTCTAATTATACTTTAAGCAGCGTAAGTATGGGAAAAACTGTCCTGACAGAAGGTACAGATTATACATACGCAAACAATACTCTGACGATAAAAGCTACAGATAATACTGGTGTGGGTTCTTATTCTATGATATTTACAGATGATACTTACTCTGATATTGTAGCCTCCTTCACATTAGAATCTGGCTACAAGACTGGAGATATCTCCATTAATAAAAATAATCAGGTTACTCTTCCTGCCGGTGTCAACTTTAAAAAATATGTAAATAATATTACATCTATTAAAATTAATGGGGTAGAAAAAACAGGAAAAGGCGGAATTAAAGCTACTGATTTATTTGATGCAGACGGAAACATTAACTTCAATGCAGCAATTAAAGGTAAAGATGGTTCTTCCACACCTGTATTTGCAGACAAATCTGCTTCTTACACAATAGAGCTTACATCAACCGGTTACCCATCTGTATCTGGAACTGTACAGCTGAATACTTCTATCCTTGAAGCTTCCATCAAAAAAGCGGAGGCACTTGATAGCAGCAAATATACTGCTGAAACCTGGAAAGCACTTCAGTCTGCTTTAACAGAAGCAAAAGAAGCAAAATCCGCTAACACACAGGCAATCGTTGATGCTGCAAACACAAAACTTACAGAAGCACTTTCAGACTTAAAAGAAAAAGCTGTTACTCCTTCTAAACCTGCAACACCTTCTAACCCAGGCACAACAACAACTAAAAAACCTGCTACTAAACCAGCATTAAAGAAATCAAACGTAAAACTTTCCAAACCTGTTCTTAAAGTTGGAAAAACAACAAAGAACAAAGCAAAAGTTACATGGAAAAAAGTTAAGAAGGCTACCGGTTATGAAATCCAGTACACAACAAAAGGATTCGGTAACAAAAAAGATACAAAAACAATTAAAGTTTCCAAGGCTAAGATCACATCTGCTCAGCTTAAGAAACTGAAAAAGAAAACAAGATATAAAGTCCGCATCCGCGCCGTATATACAAAAGCCGGATATCAGACAGCTACATCAAAATGGTCTGCAATAAAGACTGTGAAGACAAAATAATAATTGTAGATTTCGTGTAGACGAAAAAAGAAATAATACCCTATCCCATCTGCTCTGTAGTCGCTGTGTTTAAAATGCTCGTTCGCATCTTAAACATGCTCCGAAGCCGCATCTGGGATAGGGTATTATTTCTTTTTTCTGACTATCTAAATCTACGGTTTAACAACATGGAATGTGCCAGAAGGCTATGGTCTTCCGGAAAATTAAATTTTAAAGGATTCACACTCAAATTGTTATCTTTTCAACATAAATCCCTAATTTGTTATTTATCTCAGTCGAGAAGACTCCCATCTCTTTCAGGTGGTGATGAACATCTCCAAAAGGGGATACTTTCTTACTCGATTGTATAAAAATTATAATTATCTATTCCTACCTTATGGAGAATTTCTCTCTGGTTAACTCTCATAGCCTTCTGGACAATCCCCTTATTCTTCCTCAAACAAAAATACTAATTTCCTTCTGGAAGCAAAAAGCAGAAAAGCAGAAATTTAATAGAGAAGAAAATGTGATGTCGGAGCCAGTAAAAATGCCGTTTAGGCATTTTCTACGCCGCGACTATCTTCACATTTTCTTCTCTATTAAATTTCTGCTTTTCGTCTCTTTAGTCCAACAAATTAGTATTTAATCATTCCCTTTTTTGAGAACTTTTTTCATTTGACATTTTTTGTTTGACACAACTAATTTTATATAGTACTATCTAATTGCAGAATAGATTTTCTATCTCAGACTTACAAGATTTGAATTGAATTTTCGGTGCTTAATATCTTTTTATTAGATATTCATGCATGAAAACCTGGTAGGGGACCCTCCACTAACGCACTCCGTATGCGCGCTAGGGAGAGTTCTCTAATTTTTTGCCTTAAAAATCAGTGCACAGATTTTTATATATTTATTTTCTTATCAAATATGTCCTTTTGGAATTTTTTATGTTTGATTTCATAATCAGGTTCTAAAAGTATACAAGAGAAGAAGGGAGACTACAAATTTAATGAGAAAACAAAAATTATTAACTAAGGCTCTGGCAGCTTCTATGGCAGTATTTATGTCTGTCAGCCAGCTTTCTGTTCCTGCATTTGCAGCAGAAGGAACAAAATCTGTTTCTATCGCAGGCAGCACTTACACATATTCTGCAGAAGCTTTAGAAGGCTATACTCAGATTGGAAACAGTGGATTATATTATAAATTAACTAACGGCACAGGTCTTTCCGGAACGATATATGGAACATCTAATTTAACTTACAAAGAATTTTATTCTGGTGATGTAAGCAGTACGGACAGCTTTGATGTCGTTACTACTGCCAGCACTTCTAAGTATTCTGTTTTATCTAATGCCTGGACAGATTATAAGAAGGAAAGTGCAGAAGCTGCAGGTGGATATCATGTAAAAGGTGTTGCGAATGTAAATGTTGCTGTTGATTCTGACCTTTATGTTGAATCCACTATTTTAAAAGATGCAAACAAAGAATTAAGCAAAGCATATGAGGAAGCTTCTGATATTACATTAAATGAAAATCCTACACAGGTTCCTTCTCAGTATAAAATACTTCAGGAAAACGGTTCTTATGTTTCTAATAACAAGACAGTCGCTACTGTAACGGATGCCGTACCAACATTAACAACAGGATCCACCTGGGGTGAATACGAGATTGATGTGGTGGAAACAAGCACAAAATACTTAAGAAATTCCCGACAAGATGAGGGATTCCCTGTCAACTCTACTATTCAGGGAATCATTCTTGAAACAACAGAAGGATATAAAGTAGGTCTAGAACATCTTTCAAACATCTGGGTACAGCCTTACAAATTATCTTTTAATGTTACCAATGAAGCGGCTACTATGGGAATTGCAAAATCAGATAATACGGCTGAATTTGCAAAGCTTGTGAATAAAACAATTAACAAAATTACTTATGTAACACCAGAAGGTAACTATGTTTATACTTTCGCTGATGGAATCTTTATAAAACCGGCTTACTCTGAAGAAATCAGCGGTACTTTCAGTGACGATATGAAATCATTTACTTTAAATCAGCTTCCTACTGTAAAAAACGGAACATTAACTGTAACATATACTGTTGGAGCAGGTCATATGAAGACTCCTTATACTCTGTATTCCGGAGCTATTGCAAAAAGCGTTTCTCTTGACTTAAATGCTATCCCATCTGATGCAGAAGGTGGAACTTACAGCGTTACTATTTCTTGTGATAACTACGCTGATATCCACGTTGCAATCCCTGTAACAGAAAATCAAAAAGCACAGTTACAGGAACTTATCAAACAGGCTGAAACTGCATTAAAAGGTGCCGGTGCTGATGATAGTGTATTATTAGCACATAAAAATGAGGCAACAGAACTCTTAGCAAATGAAAGTTCTACCAGTGCCGATGCTGCTGATTTAATCAATGAACTTACTGAATTATTAAAACCATATCAATCCACAGAAGCTCCAACACCATCCATACCGGACAGTACAACAGCTTCTAAACCAAATACAACAACTGCTGCTAAACCAGCTACAAAACCTGCTACTACAGCAAAGAAGCCAAACACAACAGCCACAAAAGTAAAACTTGCAAAACAGACTACAAAAGTAAAAACAAATGGAAAGAAAAAAATCAAAGTATCCTGGAAAAAAGATAAAAAGGCTTCCGGTTACGAAATCACATATTCCACAAAGAAATCTTTCAAAGGAAAGAAAACAATTGTAGTAAAGAGTAACAAGACAACAAGCAAAGTAGTAAAGAAATTAACATCTAAAAAGAAATACTTTGTAAAAGTACGCTCCTACAAGCAGGTTGGAAAGACTAAGACTTATGGGGCATACAGCAAAGTGAAAACTGTGAAAGTAAAATAAGTTTCTCTTAAACATTTTATATAATTGGTATTTTTATAAATAGTATTTTGCCTCAGGCAGGGAGAGACGCTCCCGGAGAAAGTAGAATGATAGTTGCCTCTGCAAATGTGAGAAGTAATAACCATATCTTCTGGTTTATACATTCTATTATTTCTTATTATTCAAACTCTATTTAGTAAAGACCCCACGAAGCTATATTCCGTGGGGTCTTTTTTATTATTTGAATAGGATTGGCTTAGATTATAAATAATTCTCATACTTCTTAACACACCCGATTCCAATCGCATATGGTCCGGTATGTACCGCGATGGTTGCCCCTATCTGGCAGATTCCCACCTGATCCACATGGCTCTCTCCATAAATATGGTTTGCAACGGTATTATAATATTCCTTGCCTTCCTCTATATCGTAACCAAAACCAACGCGGAAAGAATAGTCTTCCATCGCATCTCCGGTTTCTTTAAAATAGTCATCCATTAACGCAATCGTTTTGGCAACTGTCTTCTTACGGCTTCGTCCGATTCCTGAAGATTCAATCGCTCCATTTACCAAAGTAATAAGTGGCTTTAATGCAAGGGCACTGCTGGCAACTCCGGCAAGCTTACCGATACGTCCACCATGCTTTAAATAATCTGTATTACCTACTGTAAAGAAAATCCGATTTGTCTTCTTCATCTTCTCAAGAATATCAATACACTGTTCATATGGAATACCGTTCTGACACATTCTTCCTGCCTCAATAACCATAAGTCCCTGACTTACTGTTGCTGCCTCAGAATTAATAACCGTAATCTTTGCATCTGGATAATCCTCACAGACAATCTCCTTTGCATTACATGCACAGTTATAGGAGCCGCTTAATGCTGGTGTAAAGCAGATACAGATTACTGATGTACCAGCTTTCGCATACTGAGTAAATACATCAATATAGTTCTGTACAGATGGAAGAGAGGTCTTTGGATATACATCTGGATTTCGTACCATTCGCTCATATACTTCACGAATACCTATCTCTTCAATCTCTTTATAATATGTTTCTTCATCAAATGATATATAAAAAGGTATAATGTGCAGATTGTACTGTTCGATAACTTCTTTCGTTAAATCACAACAGCCATCACTAATAATTTTATAATTCATCTCTTCCTCCAACACGTTTAGGTATATATTTACATCACAGAGAATTCCATATCAAAAATAGGATATATATTCTAAAAAAGAAATCCCTATTTACAAAATATCAGCTGAAACTTCTGAGATATAGTTTGTGTTCTCATTTCCATGTAACATAGTTTTCATATCTATATTTTAATATTGGTAAAACTATTTGTCAACTCTCTTCTATAATAGTCTCAGGTAAATCTTGCAATTTATTCTGATAATTTCTATCATTTCATAAAATAACTTCCGCTGGCCAGAGTTAACCCCATCACCTTCTTAAATCTATCATCTCACTTCAATATGAAAATACCCTGCTGCCTTCAAGACATCATCTCTTCTTCCAGAAATTTCACCACTCCAGCATTAAGATTCGTATCAAGAACATAATCTGCCCGCTCCTTTACCTCCTTATGTGCATTTCCTACTGCACAACAGCGGTCACAAGCTTCAAATAATGGAATATCATTTAGATTATCTCCCATTCCCGTAATCGCATCCGGCTGAAGCATTGCCCGAAGCTTCTGAACTCCATGATATTTGGAAGCATTCTTATGCGAAATCTCTAAATACCACAATCCATTTCCATAAACATCCTTATAAAAATTCAGATTTAACTTCTCATCCTTTTTTAAATATTCATAAAATGGCCGCAAAACTTCTTCTTCATAGCAAATGGAAAAATAAATGATATCCTCTTCTAAAATATCTTCTAATTTTTCTACCTTACTAAATGGCTTATGATACACATCTCTCCGCTCTACATAAAATTTTTCCATGTGTTCTGTCGCAATTTTCTCGTAATAGGTGGCCATTTTGCGCCCAGATTTCTGAATTGGGTTCTCTTCTCCTGTATTCGAATTTTTCTTCAGGTTTGAAGCTACTCCTGATTTCAAATTCTTTTCTAAATTTGAAGCTATCTCTGATTCTAAAGTTTCTTCCGAAATTTCCGGCGAAAGCGCATAGGCAAACCCTGTCACTCCAAACTTCTTTCTTCCTTTTAAAATATATTCCACAGAATCTCTTTCAATAATCTCCGCATTAATACAGCTCTTACTTACCGGATCATAGAGCATGACTCCATTCATCAAAATCATCGGATATGTCAAATGCACATCCTTCACAATGGAATTCACTGTCGCATAAGTTCTTGCTGTCGCAACAGTAAAACAAAGTCCTTTATCAATCAAGCGGTTCAGTCGTTCTGGCACATCTTCATTCAACAGGGCATCACTGTTTAATAATGTACCATCTAAATCAGATACATATAGCATTTTGCCAGAAAGATTATATCTATTAGCCTCGGATCTGGCTTCTTCTGATTTACCTTTTTCTAATTTACCTTTTTTAAATCTACTTTTTTCTAATCTATTTTCTTCTAAACCGTTATTTTCTGGAGAAATCTCATTTTTTCTCTTTGTTTGCTTATCTATTTTTTCTGTCATTTCTTCTTTAAATGAAGTTTTTGAAGCAGCCTTCTCATTCACCTCTCTTTTCATCTCAAGAACTGCTCTCTTATCCGCATCTTCACGCACTCTGAAAAAGAGATACTGCTGCATGATTCCTGCCGTGTCCTTATACTTTTCTACTGGAAAATGCCCGTTATAATACATTTTTTCCACCTTTGCAATCCATGTATCAATCGGAAACAATTCTAACTGATGAAGACCAAAAAGCTGAATACAGGATGCTACCTTTTCTCCCACACCTTTTAGCTGCTTTAACATCTCCTTTACCTGCTCTGGAGTTTTTCCTTCATCCACAGCATCTTTTACCTCTTCTAAATCAAACTTTCCCTCTAAAATATCCTCCGCAGTCTGCCTTATATACTTCTCCCTGTATCCAAACTTAAACTCTGACAAATCCGCTCCAACAATTACTTCCGGAGCAGGAAAGGTATATCCCACAAGATGTTCGCCTTCATAATCAAAAACAATCTGCTCTCCAAGCTTTTCACACAAAGCGTCAATACTCTTCATAATACGTGGAATATTATTCCTCTGGCTGATAATAAAACTGATAATCATCTCCCACAAATTCTGGCGAAGAATACGAATCCCCCTTCCCATCTGCGCCGCATCGGTAAGAAAATCATCTTTCTCATCAATCTGCTCTATCACCTTTCCGTAATCCGTATTTAAATCCAGATATCTTCTAAAATATTCCTCATCCTTACTCCTGCATAAAATTCTGATTCCTGTCTTTTCCTGAAAAAAACAAGCCGACCGACCGTCAGAAATCACAAAATATCTGCCCGGACACATTTTCTTCCAGCGAAAGCACTGACCACTCTCTGCAATCTGCTTTAAATTTATGTAGTTGTTCTTTATAAAAATATCAATATAATCCATTTGTTGTTTTTCCTCTTTCGAAATTTATAATCTCATCTTATCAGTTTTTAAAGTAACTTTCAATCTTCCCTCTTTTGCCCCAAATCCATCCTCAATCTCCTACTTTTCCAATATTAACTTTTTATTACTATCGCCAAAGTCATCTCCTTTTCAAAAAAACCAAAATATTTTCAAAAAAGTGAGAGATTCTCATCCCTTATTTGCGAATATATAGTGTAACCGATATAATTACCTATATATTTTTACATTCGAATGTACATAAAGGAGTAACCTATGAAGATAAAAGAATCGAATTTTGTGGAAGAGTTATCCCACAGAAATGAGAGAGCTTTAGAATATGTGATGGTGCATTATGGCGGACTTGTAAAGTCTGTAATCCACCGGTATCTGAATGTCCTTTCTCAATATGAGGAGGAATGTATTAATGACGTTTTCTTCGCTGTCTGGGAGCATATTGATTCTTATGATTCCATACGAAATCCCTTTGCCAACTGGATTGGCGGGATTGCTCGGTTAAAGGCTTTAGATTATAAAAGGAAATACGCCAATCGCCTTTTAGAAACAAGCTGGGAGAATGCACAACATACGACCGGGATTGATGATGCGATTGAATTACAGACACAGTTTGATGAGGAATTTTCTGAAGAAACACAGCAAATGTTATCTTGCCTAAAACCACAGGATAGAGAACTTTTTATCAAGTTATATGTGGAAGAAAAACCATTTGATGAAATATCGAAGGAAATGCATACAAAAAAGCCGGTACTCTACAATCGACTTTTTCGCAGCAAAAAGAAACTGCGCGCCCTTTTTCCCAAAACAAAATCAATGAATATTACTTAATGTACACAAAATCACTCAGCTTATGAAACGAATCATAGTAACAAAATCAATGAATATTACTAGTATACCCGTTGTCAATTATCTACCACAAAAAATGTGTTTTCATGACAACTGAAAGGAGTTTTTATGAAAAATGATATTTATGATTTATTAAATGATATTGATAATCAGATAGACACTTTTGAAAATATCGATATTACCAGTACTGATTTAAAAAACTGGAAGCAGTCCTTTACTTCAAAGAAAAAAGCATCCCTCAAAAAGCATACATGGAAAAAATACGTTGCCGCTGCAGCCGCTTTTGTCCTCATTCTCGGCGGAAGCAGTGCCCCGGTAAGACAGAACGTATACGCACAATCACGGCAGATTATGGAGAGTTTATCCACACTTTTAGGTGTTGAGGAAGACCTTAGTCCTTATAGTACTGTGGTTGGTAAATCTGTATCTAAAAACGGGATTACTGTTACATTAAATGAAGTAATTCTTGACGGACACAGCCTCATCATTTCCTATAAAACAAAAATAAAAGACAATGCCACATTAAAAAATTTAAATATTAAACGCATTACTGAACTCCCAATTGATATAGACGTTACTATCGGTGGACAAAATATTGTAAACAGCATCGGAAGCAGCTCTACTCCTATAGACAAACTGACCTCTATCTCCGAAAGCGAAATACAATTAAATGATTTTTCCGTTCTATCTGACAAATCTAATTTTACGATTAATTTTTACACATTAGATAAATCAAATACTACTATTGGAAAATTAAAATTTGCAGCTTCCGGCAAAGAATTAAATGCTAAAACAAAAAATGTAGCTTTAAATCAATCCTTTACTCTGCCAGATAAAACAAAAATAACTCTGAAAAATTATAGAAGCAATATAATCGATCAGAAAATAATATTTACTATCTCCCCAGACAATGCCGGACTTTCTGGAGATATCCTCTTAAAAGGAAAAGACAATCTCGGTAACCCTATAGAGTTTTTCCTTGATGAATCAGACGGAACAAGCGGCACTTTCAGAGTAGATAAATCAGTAGGATCTATCTCCCCTAAAGCCACCAGCCTTACTTTAACTCCATATTGTGCTGATTACTCTAACCTTTCCTCTAATAGCAGCTCGAATGAATCAAATGCCACAGAGGAAGCCGACTCTACCAAAATAATTGGTAGTGGAAATACACAGACTTTTTCTGTATCAAAATCAGAATCTACAAAAAAAGCTACCAAAGATACAGCCTCTGATAAAACCGAATCTACTGCAATTAAAGTCGATAGTGAACATACCGATACCACTCAGGAAATTACCATTTCCGACTATAAACAAATCGGAAAATCGTTTACTATTACTATTTAATTCATTAAGAGACAGACGCCCGAGAAGAGAATGGATATCCTATATTTGTGACTTTAGTCGCGGCGGTTTAAATGCTCGCTTTATGCGCTTGCATCTAAACCTTGCTCCGAGGCCACAAATATAGGATATCCATTCTCTTCTCGGGCTGTCTTTGGTTGGATTTTGTTTGAATTAAATAGCAAGTTCATGATCTTCGTTCATTTTTATGAATCGAGTTCCCAATTCTTTCGCAAGCTGATTATTATGGGTAATGATAATTAGTGTTTTCCCTGCTGCATGAAATTTCTTCAGAAAATCTATAAGCATTTTCTGTGTACTTTCATCGAGTCCAGCGAGGGGTTCGTCTAATATAAGAACTTCGGGATTCATAGAAAGGATGCACGCTAATGATACTTTCCGCTTTTCTCCTCCACTTAAATGATATGGTGGGCGTTCTCTTAGTTTTTCGATTCCGAATAACTTAAGGCAGTCTCCTGTTCTCTGTCTGATTTCGTTTTCGGAAAGTCCCATCTGGATCGGACCAAATGCGATTTCTTCTTCTACGCTTCCACAAAAAAGCTGTGTATCTGCATTTTGAAAAACATAACCCATCTGCTGATGAAACCATTTGGCAAAGCGAGAATCTTTTAATGCTTTTTCTGTTATTTCGTGATCTTCATAGGTATAACTGCCTTCCATCGGAAATATGATTCCGTTCAATATTTTTATCAATGTAGATTTACCACATCCATTTGGTCCCTGTATTATTACAGATTCACCTTTTTGAATATTTAAATTAATGTATCGTAATGCAATTTCATTCCCATATGCATAACATACATTTTTTAATTCTATCATTTTGAATCTTCCTTTTATTTTTGTTATTCTTGATTTTACTTTTGTTATTCTTGATTTTACTTTTTATTCTCTTCTCATAGAAAATTGCTATATGTTAGGATTAAAAGGTCTTTTACCCTCTTTGATACTAGATTGATTGCTTCGTGTTATTTCCACAGACCCTCGAAATAAATGAATATTCCTGTTACTCCTATCATCAAAAGAAGACTCAAGATATCCTGTTTTCGAAAGGTAGATGTTTTTTGTGTTTTATATTCTCCGACAAATCCACGGCAGCACATCGCTGCATACATTTCCTCTGCCATTTCTCTTGATTTTAAAAAGGAAATCCCCAATATCCCAGAAAAGGACTGTGCTTTTTTCCTGTTTTGTCCTACAGATCGTAAGCGAAGTGACGTAAGGATTTCCATGCAGATTTCTCCGAGTACGGCAATATATTTTAATGTAATATCCAATGTAAAAATAAAGATATCCGGTATATGAAATGAGCGGAGGCTTGCTGTTAATTTATTCCAGGATGTTCCCGCTGACAGAATACCTATAAGCGTAACGGATACAAACACTTTGGTTGTGATAATAAGCAAAATCTGCGGATTTCCTATAAACACTGCCGGTAAAAGTATTAGTGCAGAAAAAAGTACTGCTCCAAATGTCCCCGAAAGTATCTGTTTCATTGTCTCTGCTGGATAAGTTGCAAGTGCAAGAATAGTTCCGCCTGCCATAATTAATGAAAATACATAGTTTTTTGAACAGGCAGTAAGTAAAATATATAGGAATGTATAACATAGTTTTAAAGAAGGACTGGCGCTTAGGCACCCGTCCTTCCCTTCTTTCCATTTTAATTTTGACAGTACACCAAGAACTGCCTGCGTACTTTTTGTAATAAATCCATCTTTATCAATACTCGGAACATATTGCTCCGTTTCACACATCCATGATGGAAGAAAACTATTATTTTTTTCCTGATTTTGCATTACACTGACTGCCCTTTTGAAAAATCTATTTTATCTTTTTTACTTCCAGCTAAAAGTTTAAAGAAGATAACAATAATCGCTACGCCAACAACTGCAGATAAAATATATCCTATCCATTCCGGCATTCCTGCCATAGAGTAATCCGGGAAAAGTGAAGCAAGGCTAAAGCCCTTTTCCATTCCTGCTGGTGTATACCCCAGTGCTTTTCCATTACTTACAAGGGATGCCATCTCTTCAACACCCCATTCTCCCCAGGCGGTTCCACTTGCCAGAAGACCTAATGGTGTAAATATAATCAAAACTGCCATAAGAATATATAATGGCTTAAATGCTGACTGTGCTGGTTTTTCCTCTAATGTTTCCGGCGATATCTTTTCCACAAATGCAAGGATTGCTGTAGTAAGAACTATTTCCGCAATTCCAAATAACGTAAGATGTCCAATCATCATTGCCGGTACAGAAATACTGAGTGGATACGGACAATACAATGCCTTTCCTGCCGCATCTGTAAAAAGAATTGGCTGGATACCAAACTCGATTGCTGCACAAAATGCTGCTGCATTAATGCCGATATATGAACCAATTCCTGCTGCTAACTTTCTTTTTCCTGTTTTTTCCCAGATAAGCTTGTAAATCGCAAATCCGAGAAATGGCAATATGAAAGCCATATTAAAACAGTTCGCTCCAAAAGCGAGAATACCGCCATCACCAAACAACAATGCCTGGATAAGCAGTGCGATCGTAACGGCAATACAGCCTGCCGATGGACTTCCCGTAAGAATCGCAATCAATGTTCCTCCTACTGCATGTCCTGTCGTACCTCCCGGAAGTGGGATATTGAACATCATTCCAAGAAAAGAAAACGCTGCTCCAATTCCAAGCAATGGCATCTTCACCTTCGGAATTTCTTCTTTTACTTTCTTAACAGAGTATGTCCATACCGGAACCATTGCTGCGGCCATTACCGCACAGGTCGAAGGACTCAAATAATTTTCAGGTATATGCATCTTTCTTTCCTCCTATAAAGCTTTTATGTTTTAAACCTAGGATATACCTTTCTATTTTTTCTCACAAGCTCCCCCGGGGGATATATTTTGTATTTTTTTGTATAATTCTGCTATAACTTTATGCTATACTATTATACTGATACTGAAGATTGAGCAGCTTCTCGACTGAAATAAAAATTCTGAGGTGAATTTTATGAATACTCTATTAAAACAAATTAAAAAGAAAAATGCAAAAGCTTTTACACATAGTGGAAAATTTCATGCAGACGATGTTTTCTCCTATGCACTGTTGTTATATTTAAATCCTGAAATCACAATCACCCGTGGAAATAAAGTTCCTGAAGATTTTGAGGGAATTATTTTTGATATTGGAAGGGGCAAATACGATCATCACCAGCGCGTCAGCCGTGTCCGTGAAAATGGTGTTCCTTATGCTGCATTTGGTCTTTTATGGGAAGAACTTGGTACAGAAATTCTTGGCGAAGAACTTGCCGCAAAGTTCGATGAGTCATTTATCCAGCCACTTGATATTAACGATAATACCGGCGAAAAAAATGAACTTGCCACTTTGATTGGCAATTTTAATCCTTCCTGGGATGTGGAAAATGGAGAAAATGAAGCATTTTCCAGAGCAGTGCAGACAGCTGGAATGATTCTTGTAAATATGTTCGAAAAATATAAAGGAAATGAACGTGCCGAGAAACGTGTAGAAGAAATTTTAGCCGCACATAATTCTTCTGTTTTGTCTGGGGAAAAATCTGAAAGCGAAGCAAAAGTTCTCGTTCTCCCTGAATTCGTCCCCTGTCAGAAACAATTACGCGAAACAGATATTGCCTTTATTATTTTCCCCTCAAACCGCGGAGGCTATTGCATCCAGCCATTAAAAAGAGAACATTCTCTCAATTACAAATGTAGCTTCCCTGAAAACTGGCTTGGTTTAGAGGGAGACGAATTAAAACAGGCAACTGGCTTAATCAGCGCAAACTTCTGCCACAAAGGCGGTTTTATCATGACCGTCGATGATGTAAACGATGCAATTTCTGCCTGCAAAATAAGCCTTGAAAACTTTACCGAAAGCTCCTGCATTATAAATTTAGGTGGCTCTCACGAAATGGATGAAAGCCTCAAAGAAATACCGCATATGGAAAATGCAGCAATTATCCATTGTGACTTACCGAAAATGCCCGCACTTACATTTGACAGAAACTTGGGTGAGATTTCTATGGAAAAAGAGGAGTTTGCATCTTATATTAAAGACTATGTGAAAGGCATTTTAAAATATAAACCAGATGCTGTTTACGTTGAAGGAGAACTTTTCATTGTCTATCCTGTCATCCGGGTTTTACACAAAAAACATATCCCAGTCTACATAAAACACCAAAATGGGGTTGTTGCTATTTAATTCATTAAGGGACAGACGCCCGAGAAGAGATACGATATCCTATATTTGTGACTTTAGTCGCTGCGGTTTGGATGTGAGCGCATGAGCGAACATTTAAACCGCCGCGACTAAAATCACAAATATGCCTTATTGGGGGCAATGCCTTCGTCTGTAGTTCGCTTAATGAATTAAATAGCAATATTTTGTACTGTTTGAATATTCTTCTTTGTATTTATACCCAAGTTCATCGAACTGTTTAATTTCCTCTGGATTTTCTATCTGATGTTCTGCCATATAGCGTACAAGGGAACCTCTTGCCATTTTTGCGTAGGTTCCTTTTTCTTTTATTTTTCCATCGATCAGTTCTCCAAATACACAGGTTATAACTCGTACATTTTCAGGGATATATTTTAAAATGCTTTTGCTGTATTCTTTGGAGGCAAGGTTAATGAGGCAATCGCAGTCTTTTAAGACGTAGTCTGCCAGTTTTTGTCCCCAAAAGTCATATAAATTATCTATTTCTTCTTTGTGGAAGCGTGCCTGCATTTCAAGGCGATATGGAATTACTCCGTCAAATGGACATAGTGCACCGTAAAAGCCTGATAAAATCCGTAAATGTTTTTCTAACCATGTAAAAGCCTGCTCCTCAAATACTGTTGGAGCCATATATTTATACTGGATTCCTTCATAGGAAAGAATCGCCGGGCTTAGATTCTGTTTTAAGTTTCCTATTCGAAACTGTCGCTCATTCTCTTCCACAAGCTTATCACTGCATTTCCACAAATCTTTTAGCTCATCAAATGACATATTTCCCATGTAAGAAAAAAGCTTCTCTGCTTCTTTTATAAAAAATGGGATATTTTTATACGGTAAAATATCGTTTCTTATCTTCATTTTTTTCGCTGGGGAAATAATTACTTTTAACATTTGGATTTCTTCCTCTTACTTTCCTATTTTTTATTTGTCCATTTACAGATTCTGAATTTGTATATTTTTCGTAACATACCAGTGTTTCTTCCTTCTAGCTTCTAAAGTATTGTTGGATATAGTTTGATTCGTGACTCTTTTGTTGTAACTGCCAAATGATTGTCCATAAACTATTATTACTAAACAGCTAATACACTATCTTATACCAGAATTTTTTCAAACACTCCTTGAATCCCTTAGAAAATTTAACTTTACAAATTTACTGTTATAACAGAACTATACTATATATCTATTAAAATTTCTATTTTGTGTTGTTTTTTGTCTGTTTTCTAATGATATTTCTTCTTCATCAAGCATTTTCATCAAGTAAAGTTTTTACGTCTTTATGTAAAATATATTTGACATCACAATTTTTGTGTGTTATATATAAATCATACAAAAGAGTGTCATAAAATGGTATCTTACAGCTTCATTACATATCAGTTATTATGAGCCTCTTTTCGTATTTCCATTTTGTTTTTCAATTTACTAATGCAAAAATTTAAGGAGGTTTTATTATGCCATTTTCATTACTAGCTCTTATTATTTTTCTCATTGTTTATGCTATTATTGCATACGGTGTTTATTCTTCAAGAAAAATGCAATACGATGAGCGGCAAAAATATATGCAGAGCATTGCCTACAAGTACGGTTTTTTTACTCTCATTCTTGCAACTGCAGTCAATGGTTTCATAGAATATTATACAAAATCATCCTGGGGTACTCCATTAGCAGAATCATTTACCATTATTTGCATCGGTCTTATCGTATTTTTTACCATTTGTGTTTTTAAAGATGCTTATTTTTCTTATTCTGAAACACCGGTAAAAAATATCGTTCAAAGCATTTTCCTTTTTTCATTAATTGGTGGAATAAATCTTTATACTGGTATCATGAATCAGCAAGAAATTATCTCACAACATAGCCCTGTTAAATTCAATAATATCAATCTGATTTCAGGGATTCTACTATTACTTGCCGATGCTATTGTTATTACCCGCGCTATTATGGAACATCTGCAAAAAGAGGAGTAGCCTTATGAAAAACCTACGATTAAAAGCTGCCCGCGCTGCTCTTGATATGTCGCAGGCTGAACTTGCGAAACGTGTTAATGTGTCGAGACAGACTATTGTTGCGATTGAAAAAGGGGACTATAACCCTACGATTAAACTGTGCATTGCTATTTGCCATGAACTGGGGAAAACACTCGACGAATTGTTTTGGGAATGGTAAGCCTCTGTAGATACTATTCTATCGGATTGTTCAAAAAATACGAAAAAGAAGAACTAAAAAATTTACCCCATTTTATGACTTTGTGCTGCGGAATTTTGACCATAGAAACTTCGGACTGCTTTTTCCGAAGTTTCTGCTTTACTGGGCAAAATGGAGCGTTTAGCACAACGGAATAAAATGGGGTAAATTTTTTAGTGCTTCTTCTCGATAATCCTTCTAGCAATCCGACTACAGATTTCTCCGACAGCGGCGTCAACTTTGCCATTCGGCAACTCAGTAAGTTATTGACTTATTCTTTTTTGTCTACTACAATAGTTCTAGTGTTATGGTACTAAATCAGTATGTTTCAGGAGAAACTATTTTTCTGAAATAGATTTTTTTAATGTATCCGCATTACTACATTACAGATTGGAGAAAGATATGAATAACGTTATTGAGATGACACATCCGCTTATCAAGCACAAAATTTCTATTTTAAGAGATAAGAATACCGGAACAAATGAATTCCGTAAATTAATCGAAGAGATTGGTATCTTAATGGGATATGAGGCTTTAAGAGACCTCCCATTAGAAGATGTTGAGATTGAAACACCAATCGAAACTTGCAAAACACCTATGATTTCCGGTAAGAAGCTTGCTATCGTTCCTATTCTTCGTGCTGGTCTTGGTATGGTAAATGGTATCCTTGCTCTTGTTCCATCTGCGAAGGTTGGTCACATCGGTTTATACCGTGACGAGGAGACTCATGAACCTCATGAATATTACTGCAAACTGCCAGACCCAATTGACCAGAGACTTATCGTTGTATTAGACCCAATGCTTGCTACTGGTGGTTCTGCTATCGCTGCCATCAACTTTATCAAAGAGCATGGTGGAAAGAATATTAAGTTTATGTCTATTATTGCTGCTCCTGAAGGAGTAGAACGTCTTGCAAAAGCTCATCCAGATGTACAGATTTACTGTGGTAACATCGACCGTCAGTTAAATGAGGATGCTTACATCTGCCCTGGACTTGGAGATGCCGGAGATAGAATTTTCGGAACAAAATAATGTTAATGAAAAATAAAAAGGCTTATTATTACAAATGTGGCTTTCACCGCTGCGAATAAGTATTTAACAAACATCCTCTCCGTGTAATAATTGATTTTGACTCCATTGTAAAAAACATCAAAGTCGCAAAATTAATTATCACACGGAGAGGATGTTACTGATGTTTGAAAATATTTGAGGACTCTCTATTTTAAGAAAGGGAAGTATTATGTTAGAAAAATTCTTTAAGTTATCCGAAAATCACACGGATGCGAAGACGGAAATTCTGGCTGGTATTACGACATTTATGACAATGGCGTATATTTTGGCGGTTAATCCAAGTATTATGGCTGCTACCGGTATGGATTCCGGTGCTGTATTTACTGCGACTGCTCTTGCTGCTTTTATCGGAACTTTGCTGATGGCGATTTTCGCGAACTATCCATTTGCTCTGGCACCAGGTATGGGACTGAATGCATACTTTGCCTATACTGTTGTAATCGGTATGGGATATACCTGGCAGTATGCACTGACTGCTGTATTTGCAGAAGGTATTATTTTCATCCTTCTTTCCCTTACAAATGTGCGTGAAGCGATTTTTAATGCAATTCCAATGAATCTGAAGTCTGCCGTTAGTGTGGGAATTGGTCTTTTTATTGCATTTGTTGGTTTACAGAATGCACATATCGTTGTGGGCGGTTCTACATTACTCCAGTTATTTTCTGTAGATGCATACAATAAAGCGAATGGTGTGGAAGCTTCTTTTAACAATGTCGGAATTACAGTAATTCTTGCATTGGCAGGTATTATCATTACCGGAATTTTAGTTGTTAAAAATATTAAGGGAAATATCCTCTGGGGTATTTTAATCACATGGGGACTTGGAATCATTTGCCAGTTTGCAGGACTTTATGTACCGAATGCAGATTTAGGATTCTACAGTCTTTTACCTGACTTTAGCAAAGGGCTTTCTATTCCAAGTCTTACTCCTATCTTTGGAAAGCTTCAGTTTAAGGGAATTTTCTCTGTAGACTTTATCGTAATTTTATTTGCATTTTTATTTGTTGACCTTTTTGATACAATCGGAACACTTGTTGGTGTATCTGCCAAAGCAGATATGTTAGATGAAGAAGGAAAGCTTCCTCATATTAAAGGAGCACTTCTTGCTGATGCTGTAGCGACTACTTTTGGTGCAATCCTCGGAACTTCTACCACTACTACTTTTGTGGAAAGTGCTTCTGGAGTATCCGAAGGAGGAAGAACAGGTCTTACTGCTGTTACAACAGCGATCCTTTTTGGATTATCTCTGTTCTTATCACCAATCTTCCTTGCGATTCCATCTTTTGCTACCGCACCTGCTTTAGTAATTGTTGGATTATATATGCTTAGTAATGTTACAAACATTAACTTTACTGATATGTCCGAGGCTATCCCTGCTTACGTATGTATCATTGCAATGCCATTCTTCTATAGCATCTCTGAGGGTATCTCTATGGGAATTATTTCTTATGTAGTGATTAACCTTATTACTGGAGAGGCAAAAGACAAGAAGATCAGTGCATTGATGTATGTATTGGCAATACTGTTCATCTTAAAATACATTTTTCTGTAATTTTTAAATTTTCTAAAGCGTGTTTGAAAAAATCATTCCTGCAATGTACATCCCATTGCAGGAGTTAAATTAAACAAATCCTTAAATCCATATTTTTTCAGTCTCTCTCCACTTCTTTTTTTATTAAAAACAAAACAATATTCCAAAGAAGCCATAGAATTATTCCTAACAAAATACATTGCTTAGCCTACCAGATTCCATCTATAATATAGCTACTCATACTCACCTCCCACATTTGAATAAATGAAATTACTCCTTTAATAATTGCTGCAATTCATCATCTGTACAAATAGAATAGCAATATATGCTATTTCCTCCATTTTTATTTTTATAATTTACCTGAATGTCCATGTTTCCATTTATTACGGTTATTCCCGGAACATTTTCCATCTGCTGAAGAACAAGTTTCTTTTTTAGTTTATTAATTCGTTTTTTATCTGTTATTCCATATCTGATATTTTCTCCGGTACTTCCATCATATCCTTCAACCCCAATACTACTGATATCTAAGTTATCTATTGTCTGGTTGACAGCACAGCCTTTTTGTGCTAAAAATGCAAGCGTCTTTTTAAAAGATGGATAAATATAATACGTATCCTGTGTTGCATTTTCACTTCCCATTGTTCCACCTATTGATATATCTATATTTCCTACGGGAACTGTTTTTTGTACATCTGTGTAGCTTAAGCTGTCTAGTTCACTTAAATAAGTATCAAGGAACTGTTTTTTCTCTTCTTTTGTAAGGTTTAAATATTCTGTTTCTATCCCTGACCAGGTTATTTCTTTGATATCATTATAATCTCGTGTATAAAGAGAATAGATATTCTTTTTAAATTCTCTTGTCGCATACAGTTTATTATAAAGTTCTTTTGCCTTTTGGGAACGAAGGATATAGTTTCTTACTTTACGATTTCCGTTTTTCATACAAAATGTTGTAGAAATCTCAATATCATCTCTCATCACTTCTTTTTTAGATACAGATGAAAAGAATAAAAACTTGCTGTTTTTCTCATAATACTCTGAAGAGGATGTTTCTGCATTGTTTTTTACTTCTACTGATTCTTTGATTACGGAAAGAGCAAGCTGTTTTTCTTCTCCATTTAATCCTGATCGTTCTTCCCCTTTTCCCCAATATCCGTAACTATTCACTCCTAATGGCTTTATTTCGATACTATCTACCCTGGATGCTTTTGGTATATACCTGTCATATCCAAAAAGATCTGCACTAAAGCTTGCCATGATAAATAAGGAACCAAACATGATAACTATAAGTTGTTTTTTATGACAAAAAATCGCTCTTACATCAAATTCATAAATGCATTCAATTAATGCATGTATAACGAACACACCAAATACAACTCCGAATATAAGCCAGAAAATGTATCTTGCATTTCCCAATGAATAGAAAATAATTCCTGAATATAAGGCAGATGGGATAACTAATAACACTTTAATTACTGTATTTGCCTTTGTAAATGCCATAGCCCGTCCTGCACTTTCTGCCGGCCGTCTATTATAGAGTGTGCGGCACAGTACATATAAACCGACAATCCATAAAAGAAGAATCATCATATATTTTATCTGCGTTTCTCTGCCGCTATTTATATCTGCCATTCCCCGAAGTCCGATCCATACCGGAGAAAGATAGCTGGTTATATTATTATAAACATTATCTGCCGTATTCCCGGAATAGGTGGCGAAAAAAGAGCCCGCATATATTGGAAAAATGTTATAAATAACAATTGGAAAATAGCTTGCAAATACTCCAAATCCTAATATACCAACGATAATATTCCCTGTCATAATCATTGCCAGAGCCATCGTCAGCCATGTTGCTGCAAAAATTAACAAATACCAGAGACTAGAACTGACTATTTCCCAGCCTCCTCCAGAAATCTGTTGCTGTGCAATGACAAATTCTATTGCTTCTTCTATTACAAGCGGAATCAGAAAAATAAACAGGCTGTTTTGTACTACCAGACGAAATAATGTAGCTCTCTTTATTGGAAGGGATTCATAAAAATCTGTCTGCTTTCTGGAATGTAAATAATAAAGACTTACTGCCGCACTGCATGCCGCCAGGATGATTACCACGCCTGCCATTCCCATATTGGGCTGAAACAAACGAAGTACTTCCGTATGTGAGGAACATTCATTTACTCCCATTACTAAAAAAACGGCTTTTATAAAAAATGTAAGCACTGTAATAATCGTCATGCCAAGCATTCTCTTTCTATTCTCCCTGCTTAGCTTAGAGTATGAGATTCTTGATGTCATAACCTACTACCTCCGTTTCACTGATAAATATTTCTTCTAAAGACAGCGGAATACATTCATAAAATACCGGTTTTAATACAGATAACTTTGCCATTACCTGTTTTTCACTGCCCCTGACTGTCATTGTGACAAGTTTTCCTCTTCGGTTAAATTGTAAAATGTCAAACATTTTCTCCAGCTTCTTGTCATCCTCTTTTGGCAATGCACACTGTACTTTCTGAATATTACACTTCATCGTTTCTAAATCTTTCGATAAGAGAACACCACCCTTATGCAACAGTCCGACATGATCACAAATATCTTCTAATTCTCTCAAATTGTGCGATGCAATAATCGGAGTAAACTTTCTTTCATCAATTTCATTTGCCAGAATACTTTTAATTCCCTGGCGCATAACCGGATCAAGCCCGTCAAATGTCTCATCACAAAACAGGTATTTCACACCACTGCACACACCAAGAAGAATGGAAAGCTGCTTCTTCATTCCTTTAGAAAATGTCTGAATCTTACGATCTTTTTGTAAAGTAAACTTCACCAGAAACTTACGAAATCTCTTCTCATTGAACGCAGGATACAACGTCTTATAAAACGCTGCCATATCTAACGGTGTCGCATTTGGGAAAAAATACTGCTCATCAGAAATATAGAAAAACTTCTGCTTCGCTTCCACACAATCCCATACAGCTTCCCCATCAATCAGAATCTCTCCTTCATCTTCCTTTAACACCCCTGCCATCATTCGAAGAAGTGTACTCTTTCCTGCACCATTCGTTCCAAGAAGACCAAAAACCTGTCCCTCTTCAATAGAAAGACTGACATCACTTACAGCTTCAATCTTATCGAAACGCTTGCTGACCTTCTTAATTTCTATCATCTTTCCACCTCCTCATAAGCTTCATTAATACAGGCCAGCGCCTGTTCTTTCAAGATACCTCTCGCTCTCAGCTCCTCTACATTTTCTTTAAACTTAATCAGAAGCTTCTCCTGTTCTTTTATAATCAGATTCTCATTCATCTTCACAAAATTCCCTCTTCCCTTTACGGAATAAATAAATCCTTCTCTCTCCAGCTCACTATATGCCCTCTGAATCGTATTGGGATTAATCGAAAGTTCCATCGCCAGTGAACGCACTGATGGCAACTTTGAATCCGACTCTAGCACTCCATTCAAAATCAATGTCTGAATCTTCTCTGTAACCTGCTCATAAATTGGTCTTTTGTCATTATAGTCAATAAAAATCACATCGAGCCTCCTTCCTTTTTATACTCATAAAATCAGATGTCACGAATTACTCCACAGCTAACGCTGCTAAATCTTCAAATACTTCAGGAAAACGCAACATATACTGTACCAAATATGTTAGTAGTGTATTAACATTATTAATACACTTAATATACCTTAGATATACCCCAATGTCAAGGGGGAGGCGAAAAAGTGAAAATTCTATCATACAATAAATGCTTCGTTTCCCTGCGTCCAAACTGCTCGTCTGCAGCTTGAACTTGCTCTAAGGCGCATTTATTGTATGATAGAATTTTCACTTTTTCTGTCTTTGGCAGGATTTGAGGGAGAAGTCAGAATGTTGCTGCTAACTCTGATAGTTATATCAGATATGATACTATGTTTTCTCAATTTCGTCAGCTTTTCCCTTGACAAATGCCATATATATATATTATAATTCAATATATAAAATTTTTATATATAGAAATTTAAAACATAGAAAGGACGTGATATTATGTTTTATTATCCGCTTTCTTCTTTATTGATTGAGTGTCTGATTCTCTCGATTGTTGAAAGAGAGGATTCTTATGGGTATGAAATCAGTCAGACAGTGAAGCTGGTGGCCAATATTAAGGAATCTACGCTTTATCCGATTTTAAGAAAGTTAGAGCAGAATGGATACCTGCATACTTACAGTCAGGAATTTCAGGGACGTAACCGCAAGTATTATTCCATTACCGATTCCGGGAAGGCGCAGCTCATTTTCTTAAAAAAAGAATGGAACGAATATTATCACACAATTGATGACATCATCGAAGGGAGGATGATACCTGATGGAAAATAAAAGATATAAAAAGGAACAAGATATCCATTTAACAAAAGAAGAATATCTTGCCCAGCTAAAGAAATATTTAAAAAGACTTCCAAAAGAAGATTATAACAATGCAATGGATTATTTTACAGAATATTTTGAAGATGCCGGGCCAGAAGGCGAAGCAGCCTTGATACAGGAACTCGGTACTCCGAAAGAAGCAGCTTATGAAATTCTTGATAATCTGATAACTGAGAAGAGAAAAGACCCAGATACGCCGATTTGGAAGATTATTTTTCTTACATTTCTTTCCATTTGTGCCGCTCCTATCGGCGGTGCTTTGGCACTTACTATAATTGCTCTTGCTTTGGCCGGTGTTTTAGTAATTGTTGCAGGACTTTTAGCGATTTTCTCTTTTGGAATTGCATTTGCCCTCGTTGGTGGAAAACTTTTTATCCGAGGAATAATTGCCATCACTGCATCGCTTTCCGGTGCGAGCCTGATTTCTGGTGCAGGATTATTTAGTATTGGCATTAGTATTCTTGCCATTTTAGCTGTTTTTTGTTTCTGCAAATGGATTGTTTTAGTATTAGCTCATTTTATTCAGAATATGAGCAGAAAAAGGAGTGTGAAATAACATGAAAAAAACTACAAGAACACTTTTAGGAATTGGCGGTGCTTTCTGTCTGATTGGCGCACTTTTATTCGGAATCGGATTTACTAGTGGCGGCACAAAGTACGTTCATTCCACAAACTTAAATTCCATGAACGCACAGGAAGATAATAAAGAGTCTGCAAATCGTTTTACTTTAAAGAAAACAGAAATCCCTGACTTTACTTCTTTAAATATAAACTTAGAAGATTCCGACCTTAACATTGAGGAATCTCCCAACGAAAAAAGCTATATTGAATATGCACAGGCGACAAAGGATAAGAAAAACCCTGTCTCCTATTTCATAGAGAATGGCACATTAACCTTAAAAGAAGCCGGAAATACTGGTGCTTCTTACTACATTAATGTTGATATAAGCTTCTTACAGGCTGCTCTCAGCAGTAAAAATATAGAAGATTACACAAAAGAGTCTTCTAAATACGAAAACTACGTTACTCTCTATCTTCCAAAAGATAAACTCGTATCTTCCGCAAAAATCTATCTTGGATATGGTGATTTTTATGTAAAAAATGCTACTTTTGATACTACTAACATCAAGCTTGACGATGGAGATTTTGACGCAAATACACTTACTGCTAATAGTGGAAAGCTTACTTTCTCCTACGGTGACTGCGACTTGCAAAAAGCTTCTCTCGGCAATATTTCTCTCACTTCAAAAGATGGCGATCTTACTGTAAATGAACTTACTTTATCAGGAAAAACAAAAATCGCGCTCTCTTATGGTGATACTGAAATCACCTTAAATGACTCCACCAAGAAAGTATCTGGATTTGACCTCGCCACCCATTATGGAACGATTACTGCTTCTGGTCTTAACGGAAACAAAACGCTAGACGAAGATGATGATGTAAATACATTCCAGTCAGATTCTAAAGATGGGAAGACAAAACTTTCGATAGACTCTAAAGATGGGGATATTACGGTAAAATAATCAGATAGATTTTAAAAGCAGATTATGGCTTTTTGAAAAGTTGAGTCATGAGAGTTTGACACTCATATTGTTGTTTTAATATGTAAAAATAATAATTTTTCTTATGCATTTTTGTGTCAATCCTTTGAAATTTAGTTTCCCAGGCAGCCTCATTCTTCTGTCCTCTCACCAAATTTTTATTGACAGGACAATCTATCTTAATATAAAATAAAGAAAATAAGAGGGAGTAGTTAATATCCATCTCTATGGATGAATAACAGTCGTCATCACGCCATAAGGCCGGTTGTTGTTGAAATAACGAGACTTTTATCAATCATTTTGTAACTGTTCAGAATTATGTACTTTTATTTATGTATTTTAATTCTGAATACCACAGTTATTTTTGATGTGATAAAGGTCTTTTTTTATTTTCCTTTATCACAAGAAAGGAGAATATATGGAATATGTATTACTAGTAGTCGGATTTGTTCTTTTAATCAAGGGGGCAGATTTCTTTGTAGAAGGAAGTTCTTCTCTCGCCCAAATCCTGAAAGTGCCCAGTGTTGTAATTGGTCTTACCATTGTTGCCATGGGAACGAGCGCACCGGAAGCCTCCGTCAGCATCAACGCCGCCCTTGCAGGAAGTAACGATATCGCCATCAGCAATGTTGTCGGATCGAATATTTTCAATGGATTAGTCGTTGTCGGGGTATGTGCCTTTTTATCTGCATTCAAAACAAATCGTGATATTTTAAAAAGAGATATGCCACTCAACATCCTTGTCACATTTATTTTATGCCTTATGTTTCTTGACGGAAAACTCAACCGGATAGAAGGCGGTATCCTCTTTGCCGGAATGATTTTATATATTACTGTCATGATCTATCACGCAATCAAAAATAAATCGGAAAACGAACCGGAAAAAATTCTTTCTTTGCCAAGAAGTATTATTTACATGATCGCCGGTCTCGCTGCAGTCATCTTCGGCGGTGACTTAGTCGTTGATAAAGCATGCATCATTGCCACCAACTTCGGCGTAAGCCAGAACTTTATCGGACTTACCATCGTTGCAATCGGAACCTCCCTTCCGGAACTGGTAACCTCCATTGTTGCCACCAAAAAAGGAGATAGCGGTCTTGCACTCGGAAATGCTATCGGCTCTAACCTATTTAACATCTTGTTTATCCTTGGGTTCTCAGCCATCCTTTCACCACTGCACGTACTAAATGAATCGATTATCGACTGTGGTATTTTATTAATTAGCAGTATCCTTTTATTCATCTTTGCAAAAACAAAGCAGCATATGTCAAAACTCGAAGGAATTGTCTGCATCGGACTGTACCTGGCATATATGGGATATCTTTTGATTTAATTTAGCGGATACAGACGAAAAAAAGAAAGCCAGCTATAGCAAAGGTAAAGATAGTCGCGGCGTAGAAAATGCCTGACCGGCATTTTTACTTGCTCCGACATTACCTTTGTTATAGGCTGGCTTTCTTTTTTTTGTTCTCTGACTCCAGATATGATAATTAAATCTTCTATAGGATATTCGGTAATCATCCACTAGAGCGTATTTGAAAAAATGCTTATAATTAAACACAGAAACGGTCTGTTTACATTATTATTCCGGTTGTTTTGGTAAGCCGGCAAATCCTGCTTCTAAATCCTTATCGGTAGGAATATAGTCGCTCATCTCACCATTGTTATATTTTTCATATGCTACCATATCAAAGTATCCGGTTCCGGTAAGTCCGAAAAGAATTGTCTTTTCTTCTCCAGTTTCTTTGCATTTTAACGCTTCATCAATGGCTACACGAATCGCATGGCTGCTTTCTGGTGCAGGTAAGATTCCTTCTACTCTTGCAAACTGCTCTGCTGCTTCAAATACTGATGTCTGTTCTACGCTTCTTGCCTCAATTAAGCCCTGATCGTATAATTCAGATACGATACTGCTCATTCCATGATAACGGAGTCCTCCTGCATGATTTGCAGATGGGATGAATCCGCTTCCTAATGTATACATCTTTGCCATTGGGCATACCTTTCCTGTATCACAGAAATCGTAGACGTATTTACCACGAGTTAAGCTTGGGCAGGAAGCCGGCTCTACTGCAATAAAGTGATAATCGGCTTCTCCACGAAGCTTTTCTCCCATAAATGGAGAGATTAAGCCCCCAAGGTTAGAACCACCGCCGGCACATCCGATAATAATATCCGGTTTGATTCCGTATTTGTCCATGGCAATCTTTGATTCTAATCCGATGACAGACTGGTGAAGAAGTACCTGATTTAATACACTTCCTAAAACATAACGATACCCTTCATGCTTCGTTGCAGTCTCAACTGCTTCTGAAATCGCACAGCCAAGGCTTCCTGTTGTTCCCGGATGTTCTTCTAAAATCTTCTTTCCAACTTCTGTCGTAGTAGATGGGGATGGTGTTACACTTGCTCCATAAGTACGCATTACTTCACGACGGAAAGGTTTCTGCTCATAAGAAACTTTAACCATATATACTTTACAATCAAGATCAAAATACGCACATGCCATAGAAAGTGCAGTTCCCCACTGACCTGCTCCTGTCTCTGTAGTAACTCCCTTTAATCCCTGCTGCTTTGCATAGTAAGCCTGTGCAATCGCAGAATTAAGCTTGTGACTTCCACTTGTATTATTTCCTTCAAATTTATAATAAATCTTTGCAGGTGTTCCAAGCTTCTTCTCTAAACAGTATGCCCGTACTAATGGTGATGGACGGTACATCTTGTAAAAGTCTTTAATCTCCTGTGGAATTGGAATATAGGCATCCGTATCATTTAACTCCTGCTTCACTAATTCTTTACAGAAAACAGGCTCTAATTCCTCTGGTTTTAAAGGCTCTAATGTTGCTGGATTTAATAAAGGTGCCGGCTTCTTCTTCATATCTGCACGCACATTATACCAACTGTCAGGCATCTCATTCTCTTCAAGATAAATTTTGTAAGGGATTTCTTTATTGCTCATATCCTTCTCCTTTGCAAATCTTTTTCTTTTAATTTAATAATTTAACACTCTAGTCTAATACATTATGCTATACACAGTTTATACTATCTGTCTTCCTACGTCAAGTATATTACTATTTAATTCATTAAGAGACAGACGCAGCACAGAAGCCATTGTCCCGAATAGGGCATATTTGTGGTCTCGGAGCAAGTGTTGGATGCGAGCGCATAAGCGAACATTCAACACGCAGCGACTAAAATCACAAATATGCCTTATTCGGGATAATGGCTTCGTCTGTAGTTTACTTAATGAATTAAATAGTAACTCAAAATGTCAAGTCAAGCGTAAAAATTTGTATTTTTTAAGTAGAATATCAAATGTTTTTCTATAAAATGACATGATAAAATATGTTTATATTGGCTGACTAATCTGTTGACACATTTTATAGTCTTGCTATAATTTTATATAGATTAGCACCTTAATATGATATTAGGGACAAAATACCTTTTGATTCTAATATCTTAATATATGAGAAGGAGAGATTATTGTGGTTAAAGTAGAACTATTAAAAGAATTAGATAACGGAATTCGCTTTTATTCTATGGAAAATGAATCTTTAAAAATTGTTGTGGTAAATATGGGATGCCGCATTATGGAAATCCACACTCCAGATGCTTCTGGAAATAAATCAGATGTTATTCTCGGATTAAAAAATATTGAAGATTATGCGGATGACCCGGCTTACTTTGGTGCAATCATCGGCCGTGTTGCGAACCGAATTGGTGATGCCCGCTTCACATTAAACGGAAAAACTTACGAACTGTATGCCAATAATGGCAAAAATCATTTACACGGAGGAAAAGAAGGATTCGATAAAAAAATCTTTGACGTTACTCCGTTAGAAAATGGACTCCGCTTCCACTACTTTTCTAAAGACGGTGAAGAAGGCTATCCTGGAAATTTAAATTTATATGTAACTTATACATTAAATGAGAATGCATTTTCCATTCACTATGAGGCCGATACAGATGCAGACACTGTTGTAAACTTTACAAATCACCTGTATTTCAACCTTTCTAACACATTGGATAAAATTAATGACCATTATTTACAGATTAACTCTGACTATATCGGATGCGTCGATGATACCTGCCTTGCAACTGGAGAACTTCTTGCTGTCAAAGACACTCCATTTGACTTCAACAAACGAAAACGAATCGGACAAGATCTCGAAGCAGACCACATCCAACTGAAAAATGCTTTCGGCTACGACCATTCTTTCGTATTAAATGGTACAGAAAATCAGTTAACTTTAGAAGAACCCGTCTCCGGCAGAAGACTTATCATCTCAACAACTGCTCCTGTCGTTCAGGTTTATACCGGTAACTTCTTAAAAGATGGCTGTATCGGAAAAGCAGGCAGAGTTTATGAAAACCGCGAGGGTGTTGCATTAGAAACACAGCTTATGCCAAATGCAATCAATACGGAGGAAAATCCTTCTACAATATTACGAAAAGGGGATAAATTCGAATCAAACACAAAGTATGTGTTTGAAATAATGTAGCTTCTTAATTAGACAGACGGAAGTGACCGGCTATCGTTATGGCATCTGCTCTATCATCGCGGCGCATTAAATGTTCGCTCTACACGCTCACATCCAACGCTTGCTCCCAAGCCGCATCTGCCATAACGATAGCAGGTCGCTTCCTGTCTTCTGCAAATATTAAGTGCTACATTATTTTAAACGCTGTAAAATGGAAGTTCATCGAATACAAATTCCTATAAAATCTAGAGCGTGCTTGAAAAATGCTCTAGAGCGTGTTTGAAAAATAAAAGTTGCACAAAACATATATTCCCACGCCC
>ENA-ORUN01000415-ORUN01000415.1-human-gut-metagenome-genome-assembly--contig:-NODE-415-length-52267-cov-8.734640_pt1 | contig 52267 bp, 47 predicted proteins | sample MGYA00242080_ERZ509209 | MGnify/ENA primary metagenome ERZ509209 (study PRJEB26280, sample SAMEA2338786) | human gut metagenome | biome: human gut; feature: human-associated habitat; material: faeces... | reverse complement strand
TTCATAGCAGTAACCTTTACTGCAATTTTGTTTTATTTCCAGTTTAGGAAAGCGACAAACAAGATTGAATCGTAGTTTATATAGTCGTTAAGGGGAAATTTTCTTCTTGACGGCTATTTTTGTTTATAAAAAATAATAAGCCTGAATTATTCATGGAACAATATCTGAATTGATAACTGTACCATGAAAGTGAACTACAGTCATATAAATGACTATATAGAAAGAATAAAAAACGTACCCCGCTATTTCAAAGAATAGAAGTAGCGAGGTACGTATTAAAATCTATGATTATTTTCGATATTCGTATATTGAGACACCGTAATCATTAAATTGTAATCCATCCAAATGCATTTGCGATTGAACTAAGAAGAATAATTGTTGCAAATATAGGACAAAGATATTTAATCATAAAATTAAAAATTTTCTTTCTGCGAAATTTTCCCTCGCCGTTAAGAACCTCTTCCTCAATCTTATTAAGACCAATTACCTTTGAAACGAGTATACATATGGCAAATGCTGCAATTGGCATCATTACAGAGTTTGTTAAAAAGTCAAAGAAATCTAAAAATTGCATTCCAATGATTTTTACACAGGCTAAAGGTCCATAACCAAGAGCTGATAAACTTCCTAGAACAAGCATTATTCCACCAAGAATGAAAGTAGCTTTCTTTCTGCCCCATCCAAATTCATCTTGAAAAGTTGAAACAGCACTTTCAGTTAAGGCTATTGAACTCGTAAGTGCTGCAAATAAAACTAATGTAAAGAATAAAATTCCAACAACCGTGCTAAGTCCCATGCTTTCAAACATTTTAGGAATAGTGATGAACATTAATGAAGGACCTGCATTTAAGGCATCAGGGTCACCACCAGAGAAAGCAAATACTGCAGGGATAATCATTAAGCCAGCCATAATCGCAATAGCGGTATCAAATATTTCTACATTTTTAGTAGAATCTTCGATTGATAAATCCTTCTTCATGTATGAGCCGAATGTAATTAAAATTCCCATAGCAATTGATAAAGAATAAAACATCTGTCCCATTGCAGCAACAACAGTCATCCATGAAAAATTCTCAAAATTAGGAATAAGGAAATATTTTACTCCGGCTAAAGCACCAGGTCGTGTCACAGAATAAATTGTAATTATAATTGATAAAACAATTAAAATAGGCATCATAAATTTTGATACACGTTCAATACCATTTCTAACTCCGGCATAAATAATGGCTAAAGTAATAAATGTAAATATTATAAAGCAGATTTCAGCGGAAAAACCACCTGTAATAAAATTAGTAAAATAGTCATCACCCGCTAATAATTTGCTGCCGCCAATTATATATTCAACTAAATATTTAATAACCCATCCACCAATTACAGAATAATATGGAACAATGAGAATAGGAATAATAGCGTTAATCCATCCGCCTAAAGATGCAAACTTAGAGTTGCCAAAAAATTTAAAAGCACCCACAGGACTTTTCTTAGTCATACGTCCAATAGATGTTTCAGCAACAATCATTGTATATCCAAATGTCAGGGCAAGAATGATATATACTAATAAGAACATCCCGCCGCCATATTTAGCAGCTAAATACGGAAATCGCCATATGTTTCCAAGACCTACAGAAGCTCCGGCAGCAGATAATACAAATCCCAGCTTTCCGGAAAAAGAACTCCTTTTATTATTGTGTTTTTTCATAATTTTTTACCTCTCATATACTTTTTAATCGCAAGTATAAAAAGTGTAACATAGAGCAGAAAAAAACACAATAAGAGTAGAATAAAATCGTCTGACAGAAGAGTAAAATAAATCGCTATGAAACAAAGAGTAAAAACAGTTAGAAATCAAATGAATATGCACCAAAGGATACATCAAAAGTGGTGGCATTAAGAAAACTTGACAGAAAGGCAAAAATGCCGGCAACGATATTTACTTATACTTTTGGTATTTTATAAGCATTAATTACAGGAATAGGGATGTGTCTGTCAATGAAGGTAATAGGCAATGGAAACCTGATGTTTATTTTGGGAATAATAATTGGCATAATAGGATTGGCATGCATGGGAGTAAATTACCCGATTTATAAAAAAATGTTTAAACACATTTTTAGTCCGGCAATGGATATGTATAGTATTTCAAATGAAGAAAAAACATATATTGCAGCATTTTACATAAATGGAATGATTGCTGTTGTAAAAGAATGGCTACAAAATGATTGCAAAATGTCAGAAGAACATATATGTGACATAATTTTAAAATGTGTAAATACATCTAATTAATAAATTATTTAATGTAATCTTGCAGTGTTAAAAATATTAATATTAGTTAAATTTAGTAATTACAAAACAATTTAATATTATGGTCAAATTTAAATTATTATAATAAGCAGTAATGAATATTTGGAGAAGAATTTTACGAAAGCAGGAATTTATCTTGGAAAAGAGAGTATATCCGTATCCAAGATTTGTAAAAAATGATACAAAGAGAGCAGGAACAATAGGCGGCTTTTCAGAGTATATTTTAGTACCGGAGGCAAAGTTAAAGCATTCACTTTATTTTATACCGGCTGAAATAAGTGACAGGGAAGCAAGTTTAATTGAGCCTTTTACAGTGGGATGCAGAGCTGCAAGACGTTCACAACCACAAAAAGGAGAAAAAGCAATTGTATTTGGATGTGGAACAATTGGAATTGCAGCTGCAATTACGCTAAAATATTTTGGATTAGATCAAGTTATAATAGCAGATTTATCAGATTTCAGATTGAATATTGCAAAAAAACTTGGATTTGAAACATGCAATATAGCAAATAATGAAAAGTAAACGATGGGATATTGAATCAATTATCACGGATGAATATCCGTTAGAAAAACTTGACGAAGCAATAGAAAAGGCATCAAAGTCAGACGAAGCATTTAATGTTGTGATTAAATTTTAGAAAAGATAAACAGCGTAGGAGTAGGACAATTTTCTCAAGCAATTGCTGCAGTAGAAAAAACAGAGGAATAGAATTTATATGGTTAAAAAATATGGCTAAAATGAAAAGGGCTTTTTCATTTTAGCCATATTGCAATTGTATAGGTAATTTATAAATGATAAATATTACCTTTTACTAACTAACAACCGAATTTAAAAAAATTGCAAAGAGCATTAAATAACTCGGAACAGCTATTGAATTTAAAACACATAGTTTCGTCCTCCTTATTTTAGATTTGTACTGGCCAATTACAAGATGAATTGTAACAATTTCGTAATATTTAAACAATAGGGGATAATTGGAAATAGTTTATACGTTTAAAATAAAATTTCCTAAGTACATAAATATGTGGAACTAAGCTCAAAGCATTTTAAAAGCCCTACAAATTTAAAAATAAGTTAAATATAGGGCAAGTTGCACGAGTTTACCTAAGCCCAAATAAAGATGCTTTTGAAATTGAATTATGATATAATTACAAAATCCCTACTAATTAAGAAAGAGAAGGTCAGAAAATGAATATTGCAATTTGTGATGATGATAGGGTGATTATTGAACAGATTGAAGAATTTCTTCAAATTATTCACGATAAATCATTGGAATATGAGGTGTTTTTTTGTGCGGAAGAATTACAGAAATACATAACAGAAAATAATGTTAATTTTGATGTGTTTATATTAGATATTGAAATGAAAGAAATGTCAGGGATAGATTTTGCAAAAAAACTTCGAGAGAAAAATGTTGATTCTTTAATTATTTTTATGACCAGTCATTCGCAATATGTGTTTGATGTGTTTGAAACCGTAACATTTGACTTTATACAAAAACCGTTAACCTTCGAAAAAATAAAAAATACATTAGAGAAAACAAAGAACTATTTAGAAATAAAGAGAAGGAGCTTTGTATTTTCTTACAAAAAAAATAATTACAACATTGCATTTTCAGACATTTGTTATTTAGAAAAAGATGGTAGAAAAGTATGGATATATACAATTGATGATAAAAAATATCAATGTAATATGACATTGAAAGAAATATGGTCACAATTAGATGATGAAATGTTTGGAATGTTAAATAAATCGTTGATTGTAAATCTTTCAAAAATCGAAGGGATTATAGGAGAAAATGTAATTTTGCAAGATCACAGGATGCTATATGTAAGCAGAGATTATAGAAAAGAAATTAAGAAAAAGCACTTGAATTATTTAAGGGGGCAGGTATGAGCATAATTTATGATTTAATAATTAATATAATTGACTATTTGATTATTTTCAAATATTTTAAGAGTTTTAGTGAAAAAAGAACTATGAAAAAGAAATATTGTACGATTCTTTTTTGTGGATGCATAATTTTGATTAGTGTTGTAAATCAGTTTCACAATCCAAATGCAAATCTGATTTTATGTATATTGATGATTTATCTATATAGTTGCTCATTTTCATATAGTATTTCGTATCATATAATTCTACCGGTTTTGTACATAGGATTTGGAATTGTAGCGGAACTGATAGGATTTTTTGTTTTGAATTTTTTAGGACAGGCAATTCCATATTTTATCCGTTACTATGGAAGTTCTTTTATCTGCGAAATTATCCGCTTTTTAATAGTTTATGCAATTTGTAAAGTTAGGAAAATAAAATTCCCTAAATTGTCTTTTGATATAAGTAAATATCTGGTTATTATTCCACTTACATGTGTTTGTATATGTTGTATAACTATGAATATTATTCAAAACAGTAAGAATAATCCGGTTATTATAATGTGTTTAATGATAATAGTTATGACGATTTCGAGTAATGTTTTAATGTTTAAAATGTTTGTTAAAGTAACAGAAACATTATCGGATAATTATGAAAAGGAAATGTTGTTACAAGAGGCACAGGCAAAAGAACAATATTATAATGAAGTGGAAAAAAGTAATAAAGAGATACGAAGAATTAAGCATGATTTGAAAAATATGCTATTAGCGATATGCTCAGAGGCACAAAAGAATAATGAGATTTCAAAAGAAATTTATAAAATTATTAATGAGTTAGATGCGAGTAACAAAAAATTATATACATCTAATATAGTTATAAATACGATAATAAATCACAAGATGTGCCTGGCAGAAAATTTGAAAATAAAGACATATGTAAACATTAAAGTACCAAAATCCGTTAATCTTGATTATAAAGATGCAGGAATCCTGTTAGGAAATATATTAGATAATGCAATAGAATCTTGCAAAAAAATTAATATGGAAGACAGATGGATTAAAATAGACATAATTTATAAGAAGAATACAATGTTTATAAAAATCTGCAACAGCAAGATAAAGGAGTTAGTGAATATAAAACAAACTAGTAAACATGATGTGCATAATCATGGAATTGGAGTATCAAGTATAGAGAATATTGTAAATAAATATGGTGGGTATGTAGAATTTATCGATAAAGGAGAAGAATTTGAAGTAGCTGTAAGTTTGTATGGAATATAAGAATTGTTAATAAAAATGGCAATCGGGCAATTATTATATTGATATTTGTAAATGCGAAAAATATTTTACAAATGATTACATATAAAACACAAATGATTACATTGTGGCAAAAAAAGAAAAAATTAAATGTATAATAATGCAAGTGTAAAAATACGTTTTTTTCATATGTATTAGATGTATGCAATTCGTTAAATTTGTACAGGCTTGAGTGTGGCAAACTTAGCATATGTACCACCGGATTAAAAGTCGTGGTGGTACATATGCGTGAAATGGTGAACCGGGGTAGGCCGTATTCCAATCTTTAATCACCAAATATAAAAGAAAATCATTAAAAAATTATATAGAGATGAAAAAGAATAATTATTAAATAGTCATATAGAGTTGCGAAAAAAAAATAGTTGAAAAAAGTTACTGGAAAAAATGGCATAAAGGCAAAAAGGAGAAGTTATGAATAAAATATTGGAGAGGTTTAAAAATTTCTTTTCTGCATCACATGACAGGGAACAAAAAGGAATTCAGTCAACTAAGCATGGAATGCTTAATAATTTCATGTATGCAGTTAAGCTGACGTGGAGTTTTAGCAGAATATTTATTATAGCGGTTATTGCCGGTGGAATATTAATCTCATTATACAATCTTATTGGAATTTATATACCAAAAATTGCTTTAGCATTGGTAGAGCAAAAGGTTAGTACAGACGTAATGATTAAGGTGATGGTAATAGTGGGAGTGGCAACTCTTATACTTAATCTTATTGCCTATAAGGCTAGTTATATTTGCGAATATCAGTGGGAAAACGTGTACAAAGGTATAGTTTCAAAATATCTTAGAAAATCATTTACAACGGATTTTAAAAATATGGAAAATCCGGATTTCCTTGATTTAACTCAAAGATCAAAACAGGCATTGTATACATATCAGGGAATTCATGGATATTGCATGAGAGGGCAGAACATAATTGCCAATCTTACCATGGTATTTATTTCCGGCTTTGCCATAGCTTTAGTTAATCCGGTGCTTGTACTTGTTATAATTACACTTTCGTTTTTTATCTATAAAATTTTAGATTCAACAATGGAGTGGAGCAAGACAGAATTTAGAGATGCTATGGCATCTAATTATAGAAAAAATAGTTATTTTTCAAATACAGCAAGAGACTTTAAGTACGCTAAGGACATAAGACTGTTTAAAATGCAGGAGTTTATACAGAATATGTGGAATGACATTAACACAATATATTATGCTGCCTGCAAAAAACATCACAGTAAGTGGATTATGTGTGAAGCAAAAATGAGTATGCTTAGATTAATTCAAAATGTATTGCTATATTCAGTGCTTATTTACATGATTATGTTTAGGGGCATGAGTATTTCTAATTTTGTTTTATATATTGGATTAGTGGCTGCATTTTCAACAGCCATGACGGATCTGTTTTGTAATCTTGTGTGGATGAATATGAACAGAATGCAGTTAGATGATTTTAGAACATTTATGGATTGGACAGAGGAGATACCTGATTATCAAAAGGGTGAGGGAACAATAAAGAATATCAAATTAGAAAAATACGAATTTAAATTTGAAAATGTCTCATTTAAATATCCGGGACATGATAAATTTATTCTAAAAAATCTTAACCTCACAATAGAGGCAGGAAGTAAACTTGCAATAGTAGGAATAAACGGCGCAGGAAAAACTACTCTCACAAAGCTTCTTATGAGACTATATGAACCAACAGAAGGAAGAATTTTACTTAATGGAGTTGATATAAAACAGTTTGACAGAGAATCATATTTTAATATCTTTGCTCCGGTATTTCAGAATATAGAAATATTTGCTTTCCCTGTATGGCAGAACATTTCAATGAAGCCTGAAAATGAAACTGACAGAAATAAGGTTATGGAAACATTAAAAAGAAGTGACTTAGAGGAGAAGATTAACAAGTACGAAAACAAAATTGACACTACACTTCTTAGAATTATTGACCCTAAAGGTGTGGATTTTTCCGGTGGAGAAAGACAAAGACTTGCTATGGCAAGAGCATTATACAGTGACAGGGAGGTACTTGTACTTGATGAACCTACAGCGGCACTTGATGCATTGGCAGAAGACAAAATGTATCAGGAATTTAACGAAATGGTAAAGGGAAAGACTGCAATTTTTATTTCTCACAGACTTTCAAGCACAAGATTTTGTGACAAAATAGTTATGTTTGAGGATGGAAAAATTATTGAAGAGGGAACACATGATGAATTAATGAAAACTGGCGGAAAATATAGTGATATGTTTCAGATTCAGGCACAGTATTACAAAAGTGAGAAGGAGGGAGTAACATGCTAAAAAAATTATTTAGTGGAATTAAAGACATAGCTTTTTGCACCGGATATTTTGCAAAGTTTGCATGGAAAAAGCTTCCAATCTATTACTTTTATATTTTGTTGTCAGTTATAGTTAACACAGCAGGACCTTTTGTTTCTATTATCGGCTCAAAATATTTAATTAATGAAATCGTATATGAGCAGAACAGAAACATTGGTATGATAATTTTCTGGGTAGCTTTTATCTGCATTGGAACTTATCTTTATGCAGTAGTAGGAAAGTTTGCAAATGAGAAGCAGAATTATTGTAATGACCGTTTTGACAGAATGCTTCAAATGGAAATAAGTTTTAATACTATGCAAATGAAGTTTGAGTATACTGAAAATTCTGAAATGCTAGACAGTGTAAATAAAGCAGGACGGGCATTTGAACAAACTAACCTTATACAGGGACTTACAGACGGAATCGTATGACTTATAAGTAATATATTAGTGCTTGCAGGGGTTATGTATATAGTTGTTAATTGCTCAGTATGGTTACTTATTCCTGTATTTTTAAGTTTCGTTATTAATACATATATGACAATGAAAACAACAAAATTAAAGGAAAATTATTTCTCTGAAGCAATGGAAATAGACCGTGTTGTTGATTATTATCTGGATGAACTTACAACAGGTGAGTATGCCAAGGATATTAGAATTTATAATGCAGATAATATGATTATTGATAACCAGAAGGAACAAAGTACTAAGCAATATAATCTTTCAAAAAGAAGCATGAAAAAAATATGGAATAATGAAAAAATTTCAATAACATCAACGGAGATTTGTAATATAGCAGTTTATATTATTCTTGGTGTAAATACATTAACAGGAAAGATTACAATCGGAGATTTTAGCAGCCTTACACAGGCAGTTATTAAGTTTACGGAAGCACTTTATAATATTTCAAGAGGATTAATGGGATTAAAGTATACAGCATCAATTCTAAAATATTATCTTGATTATATTGAAAAAGCTGAAATTGATATAAAATATGAGAAAAGTAAAAATGCAGAAGTTCCAAATGTTAATGATGGTGTATCTATAGAATTTAAAAATGTAAGTTTTAAATATCCTAATACAGATGTTTATATTTTAAAAAACATAAATACATCGATACATCCGGGAGAACATCTTTCAATAGTAGGAAAAAATGGCGCAGGAAAGACAACTTTCATAAAACTTCTTTGCAGATTATATGAAGTTACAGAAGGAGAAATTCTTGTAAATGGAGTAAATATAAATGATATAGAATACTCTAAATATTTAGATTTACTTTCAGTAGTTTTTCAGGATTACAGGCTTATGGCATTTTCCATAAAGGATAATATTGATATGGGACAGAATAAATATGCCAATGGCGATATGGAACAGAAAGAATATTCAAATGTTGATATGGAACAGAATAAATATTCTAATGTTGAAAATAAGATTAATGAACTGTGCAAAATAGTAGAGATTGACGGTTGGATTAATTCTTTGGAAAATAAGCAAAATACAAACCTTTATAAAATGTTTGATGAGTCAGGAGTTGAACCATCAGGTGGTCAGGCTCAGAAGCTTGCAATTGTCAGGGCATTGTATAAGGATGCACCGGTAGTAGTACTTGACGAACCTACAGCAGCCTTAGATCCAATCGCTGAATTTGAGGTCTATAACAACTTTGATAAGCTTGTTGGTGGAAAAACCGCAGTTTATATATCCCATAGACTTTCATCCTGTAGATTTTGCGACAGAATAATAGTTTTTGATGGTGGTACAATAATTGAGGACGGAAGTCATGACAAATTAATGGAAAATACAAACGGATTTTATTTTAATATGTACAATACTCAGGCTAAACACTACCAGAATTAATTGCTACAGGATTTAAGTAGTATCGGAGTTATAGATAGCCATATTGGAATAAGAGCAAGTATTTTATTAAAAAAGAAAAATAAAAAATTATTGTAACTTGAAAAAACGCACACATCCATAGTATCATTGATAAATAAGCTGAATTTTACAGAACCAATATGAGTAAAAACCTAAAAGAAGAGGAAAATAATCAATGACAGTGCAGAAGAAAAATATTCTGGTTATAGAAGATAGTGAACAATACATGGATATGATTTGTAGCAAATTATCAAATATTACCGACATAAATGTTTACAAGGCAAAAGATAGTGCGCAGGCATATAAATATGCGTTAGAAGAAAATATAAGCGTATTTATAGTGGATATAATTCTTGATACAAATGCTTTAGGAGATGTGTCAGGAATTAAATTCGTTGAAAGAATACGAACCATACCTGAATACAAATTTACACCAATTATAATCACATCATCTTTAGAAGACCCTAAGTTACATTCATACAGTTATTTGCACTGTTATCGCTACTTTGAAAAATCTTATGACATCAATGAACTTATGGATACAGTTAAAGAAGTATTAGAATTTGAAACTCCGAAGGAAGAATCGAAGATAATATATTATAAAAGAGACGGAATTTTGTTCTCACTTCAGACAAAAGATATTGTATATGTAGAGAACAGAAACAGGTACATAGAATATCATTGCACAGATGGAGTACATAAGGCACCATATGCGTCATGTAAGAGTATTATTCAGGAGTTAGGAGATAACAATTTTGCACAATGTAATAAACATGTTGTTGTAAATATGAACTATATTTTAAGCATAGACTCAGTTAACAGATATATTAAACTTATAAATAATTATGGAGAACTTGAAATAGGCCCTAGATTAAAAAAAGAATTTATGAGCAGGTTGAAAAATGAGTGAGATTTTAATTTATTTTTTTGAAATAATATCTGTAATAATATGCATACATAACTTATATGGTCGAAAAAATATAATTTCCATTTATACATTAAGTTTTATAAGTTTAGAGATAATTTATATGTATTTAGTTAATGAAGAAGTGCTTTTTAAAGAGACAATGTTAATAATGTATTTGTTTTTCATTATTTATTCGATGCTTCAGTTTGGTGACAGTATTGTAAATTCTGTTTATAACTGCATGTTGACAATGCTCATTGTATCAGTTACGCAAATGATAATGTACATACCTGCAAGTCTTCTTATTTATAAGTTCATTAAAAATGAAAATTTTATGGCATTGTTTATAAACATAGCCGTTCTGATATTTGTATTCTTTTCACAGAAATCAAAATTATATAAGATATTACACAATATAATTGTTGATAAAGAAAAGAGGGGGATGGTGTGTATATTAGTAAATGGATTAATTCTTGCATATTATCTTTATAAGTTCAAAAAAGACAATTTTATTATGACAGATGCATATCTTACAGGAGGCTTATTGTTTGTTATAGTAATATTTGCCATCTATAGATGGCAGCAGTCAACTTACGAAGTTAAATTAAAGCAAAAGCAGTTAGAAATGACTAGAATATATAATGATTCCTTTAAAAGTCTGATAGATGTTGTACGTAAAAATCAGCACGATTTTAATAATCATTTGCTTGCTTTATCAGCTCTGGAAAATGAAGAAAACAATGAAAAGATAAAACAGCGAAAGAATGAATATAAGAACAGAATTTCTGAAGAAAATAAGTATAATAGTATTTTATATAGAATTAATGAACCTATTATCGCAGGATTTTTATTTGGCAAATTAAAAGAAACTGAAAATATGGGTGTAGAAACAACGTATGATGTAAATTTATGCACTGGAGAATTTAAATACATATCAGTTTATGATTTCATAGAAATTCTTGGAATATTAATAGATAATGCAAGAGATGCAATTCTTTCAAATAAAACTACACAAAATAACCGGGAAAATATAAAAGATAATAATGAGTGTGGAAATGAAGGAAGTGTAAAGGGCAATAATGACTGTGAAAAAAAAGAAAACATTACAATTAAAATAGCTGAAACTGAAAAGAAAGTAATAGTTGAGGTCTCAAATCCTTATACATATTGTACGGAGGATGAGATAATTAAGATGTTTGAAAAAGGATATTCTACAAAAGGTGAAGATAGAGGAATTGGTCTTAACAAAATAAAAGAATATCAGGATAAATATAAGTTTGATATTTTAGTAGAAAACATAATGACTAAAATTGGAAATACAATAAAGTTTTCAGTAATAATTGAAAAATAAATTCCATAGGCATCAAAGTTGAGGCCTTTTGCCACAACATAATAATTTTGTGTCTACATCGTAATAATCAACAAATAAAAATCTGCCTTTCATTGTAATGACGGTCATACAGACTGTCGGGTGTGTCAATGAAGGCAGATTTTTTGGAGTAAAAGATTATGAAGGTTAATTATTCAAAGTCTTCTTTGCGAGGAAGTTTAGGTTCCCCAAAGAAACAAAAGCTAACTTTTGAAAATTTAAAACCCCATGATAATGCTAAACACAATGTACAAAGTGTGTTTAAAGTAGAAAGTTTGAATTTACGCATTAGCACATTCCTCCTTTTTTGAGATTTTAGCAATAAATAATTGCGCTGTATGTAACACAATAGTCCAGAATCCAACTTGAAAGTATGTAGCAAATAAGCTGAATTCATGGAAAAAGCTAACAAAAATAATAAAAATAAAAATTATAACAAATCCGGTATTTTGACATTTCTTAATCAAAATACTGTCAGGCGAAGGTCTGAACGGTGATGCTATTGGACCTATTTTATAATTGATAATCATACATATTGTACATATGGAAATTATTAATATAGGTGCTACAAATAAAAGTTTGGGAAGTAGTATAATTGAAGAAAATAAAACGACAAATGTTAATAAAAAACATGTAATATAATGTTTACAATGAATTCCGCCGATGTTAATTCTTAAAAATAAAAGCAAAATCAAAGAAACTAAGAATGATTTAAAATAACCTAAAAATCCAAAAAATATACCGAAAATAATAAGTTTTGAAAATTCATAAAAGATGCTTGTAAGTACATATTTTACCATTGCTATATCATAACTGCTGTAGTCGTATTCATCTTTTAATTCATCGATAAGACTTTGCATATTAATTCTCCATTCTTCTGCCATAAGATTTACGGCAGGAATAGTAATGAAATAAATTCACACTAAAACCACACCCAAAGATGTGTAGAGTATAGAAAGATATTTGTCGAATTAAAGAAAAAAAGTAAAAGGTATGTTGTTTAAATGAAAAAATACAGAAAATTGCTGATAATATGAAAAAATGTGCGTTTTTTAGTAAAAAAACATATAATTTAAAAGAAATATTGGTGATACATACTCAATATTTGACGAATTAAAAATCAAATAAGTATAAAATTTAGAAATAGGAAATATAAAATTTGAAAAATTAACTAATGGTTTATATGAATGATAACCTTCAATTTAATAAAACAATTGAAAAAAATAATTGAGTTTGCTATACTTTTATCGGCAAACAAGCGTTCTTAGAGTTGAAAATAGCAGATAATATAAGAGCTTATCAACGCGAACTAGGGAAATATTAAACGTTTAGAAGAGAGGATTTAAATTAATGAAAAAAGGTACAGCTTTAAAAGAAATTTTTAATGATTTTCTCAAAAATGAATTAAAAGACATTGCTAAGCAGAAAAAGATAAGAGGTTATTCAACACTTAATAAAGAACAATTGATTGATAAAATTGTAGAACATATGTTGAATGACGAAGAAGTAGAAAAATATTTCCAATATCTTACAAATGAAGAAATTGAAGCGGTTAAAAAAGAAATTACTTCAACTGAAGGTGGAAAGTCTAACGATGCTTTATATGAAAAATTATATGCAGCCGGTTATTTAGGCGGAATGAATAATGGTGAAATAGTAGTGCCGGTAGAAGTTCAGGCAGTACTTGAAAAAATAGAAAATAAAGAGTTTAATGAGAAACGTAAAGTGACCAGTTTCTTATTAAGCAGTTTGAGAACAATGTGTGTATTATATGGAAAGATTTCGATAGATTTGCTTATGCAGATTATGAAAGATGGAATTAATTATAATGAAAGCACAGAAGAGTTAATTAACAGAATTGAAAGTATACCGGAAGTATATAATGAATTTGAAGTTAATGATAACGTTGTATCTCATAAGAGATTGTCTGATTCAGAAGATAATTCTATAAAAGATGAAAGTAAATATTATATTCCAACTGTTGAGGAAATAAATACAATAGGTGTTTATGGAGAACTTCCTAATGGCCCTTCTAATGTTGAATTAGTAAGTTCTGTAGTTAAAGAAAACACCGGCGAAAATAAAGCAGCAAGAAAGGTAATTTCTAATCCTACCAGAATAGATGATTCAATTCCTTGGACATTTGACAATATGGGCAAAAGATTAGTTAATCAGCCGGTTGTTAAGACAAAGAAAGTTTATCCTAATGATAAATGCCCTTGCGGAAGTGGAAAGAAATATAAATATTGTTGCGGAAGATAGAGGTGAATGACAATGTGGTTGGTATTTGCAATTTTGTCATCTGTATTTGCAGCTTTAACATCTATACTTGCTAAAGTTGGAATAGATGGAGTTAATTCTAATCTGGCTACAGCCATAAGAACTTTGGTAGTTTTAATTATGGCATGGGCAATGGTATTTCTGACTAATAAGCAGTCGGGAATTACGGAAATAGGAAAGAAAAGTTGGATATTTTTGATTTTGTCAGGGCTGGCCACAGGAGCTTCATGGTTGTGCTACTATAAAGCATTACAGATGGGAGATGCATCAAAGGTAGTTCCAATAGACAAATTAAGTGTAGTGATAACTTTGATTATGGCTTTTGTATTTTTACATGAAGATTTTACATCAAAATCAATTATAGGATGCATACTTATCACGTCAGGAACTTTGTTCATGGTTATTTAGAGAATATAAGATATAGAATAAGCAGTTTAATATACCAAATAAGTTTATATTAACTATAACGAACAACAGTTTTATAAAAATTTATAAATATAAAATACACTTTTAGTAAAAAAATCAGAAGTAATATTGTGAATTTAATAAACGCAATATTGCTTCTGATTTTTTTTGTAAAGACACCAAACACAAAATAATTAGAAGATTCTATATTATAAAATAGATTAAACTGCAAATAAATATAAAAATGCAGGGATTGTAAATAGAGATAAAAGTGTTGTTAAAAAAATAGTTCTTGAAGTTAATTTTTTGTCTAAATCATATTCTGTGGCAAATATAAGTGCTGTATTTGCTACAGGCATTAGTGATTCAATAAAAAAGACATTTCTAACTAAAGTATCTTTAATGAATAGTTGAAATAATGGATAACAAATTAGTGGAATAATAATTAGCTTGACAAATGTAAATAAGTAAACTCTTTTATCTTTAAATATTTCACCTATTTTCATAGATGCTAACGTTGAACCAATTAACATCATTGCAAGTGGTGAGGTCAGATTACCAAGTATTGATATTGCATTTGTTATAGGAATAGGAAAACTTATGTCTAATGCATAAATTACAATGGAAAGCAAAGAGCATATTATACCTGGTGATAATATGTTTTTTAATGTAAAGGCCATCTTTTTCGCAGTCCCATATCCTATTAAAACTACTCCATAAGTAAATGTACAACAGGTAAATATAATGTTGAGAATGGCTGCATAAAATACAGCGGTAGTTCCCTGCTCAGAGCCAAATGCAGCCTGAATAACAGGAAAACCCATAAATCCTACATTTGAAAAAGTTAGCATAAAAGTATATATGCCTTGTGTATTGAAAGGCATTTTAATTAATTTAATTATTATAAAACTGATAATAGGTAATACTGCGTATAAAATAATTGAAGCAATAAATACGAATAACACAGTTGAACCTTTAGGACGTTGTGCCATAGACAAAACAGAATCTATTGTTGTCATGGGTAGGGTTATATTTACAACCAGTTTATTTAATTTCTTATTAGTAAGTTCGTCAAAATACTGTAATTTATATGCAAGATATCCGGTACATATAATTAAAAAAAGCATAATGAGCTGATTAAAAAGAACGGATATATTTATCATTTGAAAAACCTCCGGAATTTGTAAATGTGTAGATAGTCATTAAAAATATTATCGCTAAAACGTTAAATAAGCAATGTTTTTATTAAGTGAAAAAATTCTCGGATTTGTGCTATACTTTATATGATAGGGCAAAAGCATAAAGGATTGATGCTCATTTTGTGAATGACTTAGGAATATTCACAGAGCTATTTATAATCTGCCTTTACCTATAATATTAATTTTACTTTAGCAAAGGAGACATAAAATAAATGGAAAATTACAGTATGCATCTTCCAAGCTATTCAATTGGAGATAAAATATATAATAAAATATCTGAAATTTGTGAGCCATATGGTACAAAGGTTATTGCTATAGGTGGGCATAAAGCAATTGCAGCCGCAAAGGATAAAATAATAGCAGCCTGCAAAGAATCAAAATTAGAAATATTAGATTTTATCTGGTATGGTGGAGAAGCAACTTACGAAAATGTAGAAAAATTAATGGAAAATGATTTGGTAAAACAAGCAGATATGATTTTCTCAATTGGTGGAGGAAAATCAACAGATACTGGAAAATGTCTTGGGGTAAAATGTGGTAAACCTGTATTTTCATTCCCAACAATAGCGTCAAACTGTTCTGCCTGCACAAGTGTTTCCATTATGTACTATCCTGATGGAAGATTTAAAGAACCGTTTTTCTTTCAGGCACCACCGGTACATGCATTTATTGATACGGATATTTTAGTACATTCCCCTTCAAGATATATGTGGGCAGGAATGGGTGATACTATGGCAAAGTACTTTGAAAGTACAATGTCTTCAAGAGGAGAAGAATTAAATCACTATACACAGATGGGTGTAGATGTAAGTAAAATGTGTTATGAACCTGTTCTTCGATATGGAAAAGAAGCAATGGAATCAAATAATGCGCAGGAAGTTTCATATGCCTATGAACAGGTTGTATTAGCAATTATAGTTTCAACAGGTATTGCATCTATATTTTTGACAGCGGAGCATATAATTGATTACAACACAGGACTTGCCCATGCAATATTTTATTCTCTTACGGCATATCCACACATAGAAAAGAATCATTTGCACGGAGAAGTAGTAAGTTATGGTGTATTAAATTTGCTGCTTGTAGATAAGAATGAAGAAGACTTTGAAAAAGTGTATAAGTTTAGTAAAGATGTAGGTCTTCCAACATGCCTTGCAGATTTAGAATTTGGAAAGGACAAGTTAGAAGAATTGGCTGAAAATGCAGTTGCCATGAAAGATATAGAGCATAATCCTTATAAAATTACAAAAGAAATGGTTGCCTGCTCAATGGGCAAATTAGAAAAAATGAAATAGTAGGAAGAACTTTGGAGGTGGTTTTATGAAAAAGAAAATCAGTATTATTGCATTATGTGTAGCTGTTGCAGGAGTTATAGCTTATTTTCCAATAAAGACTGCACTTGGTGGTAATGATGTAATGTCACAATGGGGTAAAATTTTAAGTGATGACAGCAAAAATGAAACATCAGGAAGTAAAGGTAAATTTAGAATTGCAACTGACGGACCAGCAGCACAAACATATTCTGCATCAGATGAAATATTTGAGTGTGGGAAAGATATTTTAATAACTAAAAGGGAAATAGAAGTTTCAAAGGCTTTTTATATGCTTAAGGGAGAAAGTGAGAAGACGGCAGAAAAAGAAGCTGTAAAATATATGGAAGAATTTAATGCAATGTATGTTAAGGCAATAAAAGCAGGTTTTGATGTTACAGATGAAGAAGTGGATAATTATATTGCTGATTTGAAGAAAATGTCAGATGAAGCTGAGAATGCCGATGATGTAAAAAAAGTGATAGCACAGTTTGATTCAGAAGATGAGTATTGGGCTTATGAAAAAGAAGTATATCAGAAGCAGTTGCCAATTCAAAAGTACGTTGAATCATTGGAAAGTGATTATGTTAAGAAGCCAGGTACGGATGTAAACAATGAGTCGGGTACAAAAGCGTGGAACAAAGAGTTAGATAAAATTAAAGAAAAAGCAGCAAAAGAGCAGAAGTACAAAAAAGTAAAATCTGTAAAAGATATAGATAATAAATTCGTTAAGTAATTAAAAAAAGATGCCGGAATTGTGGTGCGTAGCACTCAATAGTTTCGGCATCTTTTAGTATATGCTTAATTTTTATTTGAAAATAATGTAAGCCTAAAATCCACTATCACAAATTTTAAGTAGAAATAAATTTTGCTTCACGGCAAAAATTTAAACGTATAGAAAATATAAGTTAGTGTAAAATTTTAGGTGGCAAAAATATAAAAAAATAATTGACTTGTATTTTTTATAGCGTTATAATTCAAAACAACGATATAGATGACCATTAAAACCGTTGATGCGGAGGTAAAAGTGAATCGTGCACTTACAGAGAGCAAGGGCTGGTGGAATCCTTGCAGAACGCAGCTCACATAAATGGACCGCAGAGGGCACAGAACAAAGCATTATATTTGTTAGTATTCTGTGACGTGAAGGCATACGTAAGTTGCACAGAGTATGATAGTACTCGTTGAGTGTGTAAGATATTTTTCTTACGAATCAAGGTGGCACCGCGGAATATTATTTTAGTATTTTCGTCCTTGATGATAACATTTTGTTAAGTGTTATTGTTAAGGATTTTTTTATGCAATAAATACTCTAGAGGTTATCCAGATTGTTAAAAAACTCAAAGTGAAGAAAAGGAGAAAAAAGATGAGAAAGATGAAGAAAGTTTTGAGCGTTTTATTAACAGTAGGAATGGTAGCAACAGCATTTACAGGATGCGGAGGAAACGGAAGCAACAGTTCAGGAAAGACTGATTCAAAGGACACTAATGGAGATGGAAAAGTAAAAGTTGGTGTAGTTTCAATGATTGAAAATGGAGCTTTTACAGATATGAGAGATGGTATTATTGATGAATTAAAAGCACAGGGATATGAGGATTCACAGATAGAATATAAATGTGCAGCAGGCGATTCAACAGCACTTACAACAATTGTGACAAATATGACAGATGGAACATATGATATGGTATTTACTATTGCCACACCTCCTACACAGGCTATGGTTAATACAGAAACAGATACACCTGTATTTTTCTGTGCTGTATCAGCACCTGTAGCAGCAGGAGTAATTACAGACATGGATAAACCGGATAAGAATGCAACAGGAACATCTAATGCAATTCCTGTATCAGACATTATTGATTTTGCTCAGTCAGTAACACCGGCAAAGAAGGTTGGTATCATTTATAGCGGAAATGAGGATAATGCAACAAACACAGCAAAGCAGTGTGAAGAATATTTAGACAAAACAAGCGTTGAATATGTTGAAAAAACAGCACCAACATCAAATGATGTAGAATCTGCAACAAATGCATTAGTAGCAGAAGGTGTAGATATGATATTTATTCCAAATGATTCAATTATTCAGGACGGAATTAGTACATTAACAGATATTTGCAAAGAAAAGAAAATTCCAACATATTGTTCATCAGCAACAACAGTTGTTTCAGGCTGTTTTGCAACATTAGCAATTGATGATAAGGGAATTGGTAAGAAAACAGTTGATATTGCAATGGACTATGTAAATGGAAAGAAAGTTGAAGATATTCCGGCACAGGTTGTAGGAATTGATTATTGCACAGTTAACAAAGCTACAATGGAAGTATTAGGAATTAGCGAAGATAACATTAAAACAGATTATGAAGTTAAGTTAATTGAGAACTAAAGAGGAACAAAGATGATTGAATTACAGTATTATATATCAAACATTCCGGATTGCTTGATCTATGGATTGTTGGCAATGGGAATATATATATCACTTAGAATATTAGATATACCTGATTTGACAACAGAAGGAAGTTTTGGATTCGGAGCAGTTATTTCAGTATTAGTTGCATTAAACGGACACCCTATTCTTGCATTATTTGCAGGAATTGTGGCAGGAGCAGTAGCAGGAGCAATTACAGGTTTATTGCAGACTAAGTTGCAGGTACATCCTGTACTTGCGGGAATAATAACAATGAGTGGATTGTACTCGATAAATCTTGTATGTTATTCCCTTACGGAAAAAGGTGCAACAACGAACTTAAGTTATAACAAGATTACTATATTTGAAAAAGTAAAAGAGATATTTGCAATTCGAGAACAATTTGAAACAAGTGTTGTAAAATCAGTAGTTAGTTTGATAATTGTAATCGTAGTTTTATCATTAATAATATGGTTCTTTAAGACACATATTGGACTTTGTATACGAGCTACAGGAGATAATCCTGATATGGTCAGAGCATCTTCAATTAATGTTGACAGAACAAAGATTATAGGACTTATGCTTGCAAATGCCTTAATAGGACTTGCAGGAGCAATTGCATCACAAAGTGTTGGATATGCAGATATAAATACAGCAAATGGAACACTTATATATGGCTTGGCTGCAGTTATTATAGGTGAAGCCGTATTTGGAAAAAGAGGAGCAACTATTGGAATGATTTCAGCAGTTGTAGGTTCAATTGTTTACAAAATAATTGTTGCATTTGTAATTAGAGAAAATTTATTTGGAGATTTGAGCAGTAATCTTATGAAATTTACATGTGCATTAATCGTAGCAATTACACTGGCGGTTCCTGCAATAAAACAGAAAATTGCAGAGACAAAACAGAGAAAGGCGGCGAAATAATGTTAGATATTCAGAATATTTCAAAGACATTTGAAAAAGGGACAGTAAATGAGCATGTAGCAATTAACAATATGAGCCTTAAGTTAGAAGATGGCGAATTTGTAACAATTGTAGGCTCAAACGGAGCCGGTAAAAGTACATTGTTCAATGCTATATGTGGTAGTTTTATGGTTGATTCAGGTCATATTTTGCTTGATGGGAAAGACATAACTTATGACAGTGAACATTCAAGAGCTAAAGTTATTGGAAGAGTATTTCAGGATCCAATGAAAGGAACAGCTCCTAATATGACAATAGAAGAAAATCTTGCTTTAGCATATTCAAGAGCATCTAAGGGTTCAAATCCATTTGCAAGAGCAATTACTAAAAAGAAAGTTGAATTTTTCAGAGAAAATCTTGCACGTTATAATATGGGGATTGAAGACAGAATGAAAACAAAAATAGGTTTGCTTTCAGGAGGACAGAGACAGGTTGTAACACTGCTTATGTGTACTTTGTCAATTCCTAAATTATTACTGTTAGATGAACATACAGCAGCTCTTGATCCTGCAACGGCACAGAAGGTTATGGACATTACAAAGACAATTGTAAGTGAAAATAATATAACAACAATGATGATTACTCATAACATGAAGCAGTCATTAACAACAGGAACAAGAACGATTATGCTTGATTCAGGGGAAATACTTCTTGATTTGTCAGGAGATGAAAGAGACAACATGACAATGGAAGACATGATTAAGATGTATTCAATGAAGAAACAAAAAGAATTTGATAATGATAGGATATTGTTAAGCTAGCAATTTTTATATGTAAAATTTTCCATAAATTTTACATGGAATATATTTGAAATTGACTAAGCTTTGTTATTATACAATCACAGGCTTAAATAAGTCAGTTAAAAGCCTACAAGTTCATATTTTGATAGAAGACATCTTAATAACTCCGTGTCATTAATTAGTCTGGGAAACTAAATAGTGTTAAATAAGATGTCTAAAGTGAAATTACGTTGTAGTTTCACATTAAAAACACCTACATCAGGAAATGACTCATTTCTTTTTCATTCAAATATTATGCGGGTGCCGTATTAGATATGGCACCTTGCATAGGAAAAGGCATATTTGAAAGAAGAAGGTAGACAATAATAAGGCTTATCTACATTTGCTTGACAATACATAATCATAGCGATATAGTATGGAATGAAAAAAAAAACTATACCCCTATAGGGTATGAGAAAGAGGCATAATTATGTATAAAACAGTTGTAAAAGTAGATGGAATGATGTGTGGAATGTGTGAAAGTCATGTTAATGAGGCTGTAAGAAAAGCAGTACCATTAAAAAAAGTAACATCTTCTCACGGTAAGGGAATAACGGAAATTATTTCAGAAGACAAGATAGATGAAGAGGCTGTAAAGAAAGCTATTGATGATACAGGATATAAGGTATTGTCGATAGAAACACAACCATATGAAAAAAAGAAGTTTTCATTATTTGGAAGAAAATAATAAATCAGAGATACCTGAAATTACACAAAAAAGTGTTTTTTTAGGTATTTTTTATAGAAACAACATATTTATATAAAGATTTTATTTTGATAGATTAAAAAAGTAGGAAAAAGTAATAAGTAATCGGAAAAGTCGATAAAAAACAGTTGAAGATATTTGTATTTATATTAAAATATATAGTAGGGTATTTTAATAAAATAATGATGGGTCGCAAGATGCAATTGGCATTGTGTATGCATTATAGATACGAAAAATAAAAATAATACAAACAGATAAAATATAGACGATTTTTATTTAGGAGAAATGAAATATGTTTATAGGAATATGTGACGACGATAATATAATGAGGGAAAGAATAGAGAGAGTATGTAAAGACGTCACGAAGAAATACAACGAAGAAACAATTATAAAAAAATATAAAGACGGACAGGAAATTACTGATCAGAACATAGATATTTTAATACTTGATATCGAAATGCCTATGGTAGGTGGTATTGCAGTAAAAGAAAAATTAGAGAATGCAAAGAGTAATACAGTAATTATTTTTGCAACGAGCCATGAAGAGATGATGGCTCAGGCATTTGGAGTAAATGTTATTGGATTTGTTACAAAGAAATACATAGAAGATCAGTTGCCGGTAGTTTTAGAGAGAGCTTTAAAGATAGTAAGAGGAACAGTTCTTATAGAAGGCATAGACAGTAGAAATATTGAATACATTAAATCAGAGCATATTTATTGTAATTTGTATCTTACAGACGGACAGGAATTTTTACTGAGAGAAAGTATGAAAGCCTTAGAGGACAGATTGGAAACTGTAGGATTTATAAAGATTTTCAGAGGATGTCTGGTTAACATGGAACAGGTGGAAGAAATGAAGAATGGTAAAGTGTATATGCATGGAGGAACAGTTCTTCAGATTAGTAGCAGATTAAAAGCGTCTGTTGAGAAAAAATACACCAGCTTCTGTATAGAGAATGCGAGGTTTTGCTAATGATTTATGGATTAAAGGTGTTAAGCACATTTTTAAGCTTCATTAAATACATAGTATTTCCAATTGGCATTATGGGATTTAATTTGCGAAAGAGTAAATTAAGATATGCAATAATACCTATTTTAGGTTTGACGGCTGCTTATTTGTTTAATGTAAATAAGCCTACTGTTACAGCAGAAGTTATATTTCAAATAGTAATTCTTTTAGTGCTGTTTGATGAAAAAATACAGACTATTATAAGAGGATTCATTATAGAGTTTGTTTTAGTATCGCTTATAGATTTAATGGTTTGGCTGATACTGGTTGGAATTACTTCACTTGGAAATGATTATGCTGATTATGAACGAAAAATTTATATCTATGGTAATTGCATAGGAGTTATAGTAATTTTTATGGCAGCAATATTTTTGTATAAACGAAGAAAAGATATTGCTGAGGTAATAAGGAATATAAAGATTAAAGAACTTATTTTTGTTATCGCTGTAATGGGAACTTTAGGAATTGTAGTTGCATGTATTCAGGGTGCTTATTTAGGTGAAATGACATTGAGCATTCAAAGAATGGCAATGATTGTAGCAGTTATATTTTTAGTCATAATAATTGCAATGAGTGTTATGTTTGTGTATGTAGTAAACTCAAGAAAAATCTTAATGGAAATTAATGATTTGAATGAAGAGTGTATGAAATACCAAAAAAATTATTATGAGAGACTTATAACGGAAGATAGTGAATTAAGGGCTTTCAGGCATGATGTTAATAAGCATTATAATGCAATATCAGCATTGTTAAATGAAAATGATGTTGAGCAGGCAAGAGACTATGTAAATGAACTAATAAATAGAAAAGATGTACATTTTACGTATAAGACAGGAAATGTGGTTGCGGATTACATTATTAATGGCGAAGTACAGGCAATCAAACAGGAAAATGGTGATGATGTTAAAATTCAGATTCTTGGAAAATTCCCACAGTCAGTAGGAATAGAACAAACTGATTTATGTATTATTCTGGCAAATTCATTGGATAATGTTAAAGAGGCTTTTAGTCGATTTGAAGGAAAGAAAGAATTAGGAATAACAATTCAGAACCACAAAAAGAGAATAATTTTAAAAATAGAAAATACATCACAGCCGGTGGATGTGAAAAATATAAATACATCAAAGAAGGACAAAAAGAACCATGGATATGGTATTTCAAACATAAGGAGGGTAGTGGATAAATATAACGGCACAATGCAAATCAAATATGTTGATGGCAGATTTTTGTTAGAAATGCTAATTTAATTTTATTGAACGGGTCGTGAATATAAAGGTTAGCGGATAAAGTAAGTTGATGATTAATTAAAGATAGTAAGAAGGTTATGTAGAAGTAGATGTGTTAGGAACGAAAATGATTAAGTTAAGAACAGAAAACTTACACTCGTAACAGATTTTACTACGTTAAGAACAAAAAAACTGCGTTAAGAACATATGGATTGCAGTTAAAAGAAATATTAGATACAATTAAATTCAGAAAGAAACAAACAAGTAAGTTTGGAAGAGGTAAAAGATATGTTTATTGATACATGTGCAATGGATACAATTTGGAGAATAATTAAATTTTTCTTCAAATAGAATAAGTTTAACAGATACGATTTGAAAACATTAATTTCAATCGTCAACAAATAATTAACAATTAGAAGGTACACGTTGAGTGTAGCATTTGGAAATATATGTATTGGGACTAATAAGAGACAGGTTTTCCGTATGAGGTGTATACAAAATAATAATGTAATTGGGGAATTACAAGTGGAACGACCTGTTCACTAAAGAAGCCTTTCAAGTAGAGTAATCTATTTGAAAGGCTTTTCTTGTTATACGCAATGAGCCAAATACTTTCAGCTTTTTGCTTGCAAAAAAAGCTGAAAGTATTTGGCGAATGCATAATCACTGAGAAGAAGCGAAGCGGATTCGAAGTGATTACATGGCGAAGCCATGGGTATAACAAAAAAAGATAAAGAGTAAGAGTCGGCGAATGCATAATCACTGAGAAGAAGCGAAGCGGATTCGAAGTGATTACATGGCGAAGCCATGGGTATAACAAAAAAAGATAAAGAGTAAGAGTCGGCGAATGCATAATCACTGAGAAGAAGCGGAGCGGATTCGAAGTGTTATGAACGGCGAAGCCGTGCGTATAACAAAGTTATTTCAAAGCGTCTTTAATTTTAGGAATCATCTTTTTGCCGTAAATATATCCGGCTTTTATACAATCATTAATCATATTAAAAGTTAAAAGACCGGCATTTTTATCAAGTGAAGGTTCAAGTAAAAGTCGTTCTCCCTGAGAAAGGCATGTTTTCAAATTGTAAGACATAATAGAAAAAGAATGAGAGAGAATTTCAGTAATAGAATTGTTGTGAGGAGTTTTATAATCTACACCAATGTCAACAGCAATAATTTTGTCAACGCCTGTGGACATTAAAAGATTTACCGGAAGGTTGTGGGTGACACCACCATCAACCAGGTAGTACTTGCTCATTTTGACAGGACGAAATATTCCGGGGACAGAGCAACTTGCGGTAATAATGTCACATAGTTTTCCGTTAGTTTTCCACACTACATTTTCTAGAGGAGATTTTACTTTGGAATTAGTAAAAGCAATCGTATTGCCGGAAATTAAATCTACAGCAGGAATTACAAGTTGAGTATTTAAGTCAGAAATTTCTTTACCATCAGTATAAGAGCAAAGAAAGTTATTAAGTTTATGCCCTTTTAATAACCCCGTTAAATGCTGCTTGCGACAAGTTAAAAATTGAGGAAAAAATAAAAGCATTCCAATAATATCCGGGTCTAATATAGTAGTTGGGTGAGAAGTTAAAATCTGGGCAATTTTTTGCATGGTATCAATAGAAATATTTGCAGCATATAAGCCTGCGATAATACTTCCGGCACTCGTTCCTGCGATTGAAGAGGGCAACATATTTTCTTCAGCGAGAGCCATTAAAATTCCGATGTGAGCGCTTCCTCTTGCACCACCACCAGATAAAGCTAATCCGTAATCCATTTTAAATCCTTATACTAAGTATAAATTAAATATATGTTTAAAAAAGCAAAAAAGAACTGAAATGTAATGTTTATTATAATTTTTGAAAAGAGAAAAAATTTATATTATTAAAAGTAAAAATGCTAATAAACATATTGTTCCTGATTATGCCGTTCTTGAAAATGAATATAAAAAATAGTATACTTACTATAATTAATTGTAAAATGTCGAGATTTAATTTATGCAATAGTAATTTATTCTATAAGATATTTACAATTAATAGGTAAATTTATAGTATAGATGTTGCAAAACACAAAGGTAATTCTAATCATTGTGTTTTGAAATGCAGGAAGGGACGGACTAAAAAGTGAAGCTGATAATAATGAGATTTGAGGACGCAATGGTAGTTTGTGAAGACACGAATGGAAAAGAGTACGTTATTCAGAAAAAGAAGATTCCGGAAGAAGCAACAGAAGGAAATGTAATAAAGAAGGGAATAACGGGAAAATATTCTATGGACACAGATGAAGAATTTCTTAGAAAACATCGTATGGAAAAAATGAATGAAAAAGAAGAAAAAGTTATTGTTGAACCGTCGATATACAGTTGATAATAAAAACAGGCACTGCAAGTGAGCCGACTCTAAAAAGTTATAACTGGAATTTTAACTTTTTGGGGGTCTGTTCAGTATGTAGTGCCTGTTTTGTATAAGGATATTAAACGTAATACTTATACGTTCTATGAATGTTTAACTGCAAATTCAATTTATTTTAAAACATACATTTCGAACTATTGTCTTTTCCACGAAATTGGTGCAAAAAGCATTAACATAGGGAAAATTTCAAGTCGTCCGGCTAACATATCAAACATTAAAATAAATTTTGAAAAATCAGAAAATATTCCAAAATTACGGGTAGGTCCAACAAGTTCTAATCCGGGACCAATATTATTTAATGTGGCAGCTACGGCTGTGAAATTAGTTGTGAAGTCTAAATTATCAATGCCGATAAGTAAAATTGAAAATGCCAAAATAAATATGTATGCAACCATAAAAATATTTGTTAAACGTACTGTTTCATGTTCAATAGGTCGTTTGTCCATAGTTATTTTTTTGACTCCGCGAGGATGAACAATAGTAAATAATTCTTTTTTTAATGTTTTGATTAATATTAAAAGTCGTGAAACCTTAATACCACCACCTGTACTTCCGGCACAGGCACCCATAAACATTAGCATAATAAGAATTGTTTTGGATACTTGTGGCCATAAATCAAAATTTGTGGTCGAAAATCCTGTTGTAGTAATAATTGAACCAACCTGGAATGCCGCATGTTTTAATGCTTCACCTATAGTTGGGAAAAAACTACGAATATTAAAAGTAATAATTCCTATAGTTGCAAAAATTACTAAAAGGTAAGCTTTTAATTCTTCAGAATGTAGTGCCTGTTTAAATTTTTTACATAAAATAAGATAGTATATATTAAAGTTTAAACCAAATAATATCATAAAAACAGTTACTATAATCTGAATCGATGAGTTATATCCGGTTATACTGTCATTTTTTATTCCAAATCCACCTGTACCGGCAGTACCAAAAGATGTAGTTAAAGCATCAAATAACGGCATACCTGATATAAGAAGAAGTAGTACTTCAATAAAAGTCATAACAGTATATATCCCATATAAAATCATTGCAGTATTTCTAACTTTTGGTACAAGTTTTTCAACAGAAGGTCCGGGACTCTCTGCTTTCATAAGATACATTCGCTGTCCACCACGCATTGGGAGAATCGCAAGTATAAAAACCAGAACTCCCATACCACCAATCCAATGCGTAAAGCATCTCCACATATTATTACAATAGGATAAAGATTCAACATCAGATAAAATACTTGCTCCTGTAGTTGTGAAACCGGAGATGGTTTCAAATAAGGCGTCTACCATTGAAGGTATCTCTCCACTTATAACAAATGGAAGACAACCAAATATACTTAAAATTACCCAGCTTAATGAAACTGTTATGTAACCTTCTGTTGCATAAAATTCTGTATCTTTTGGTTTCTTGTGACTAAGAATAGTACCAATAATCAGACACATAGCAATGGTAATTACATAAGAGTATGCTGATTTTTCAGAATAAATTATGCCCACAATCAAAGGCAGACACATTAATATGCCTTCAAGTTTTAATACAATTCCTAAAATATATCGTATAATTGAATAATTCATGACTTTATGTTAATCCTCCAAAATATCCCTAGCGTCTTTTAAGCCTAAAAGAGTTGTAACTATAATCATTGAGTCACCAGGAGCAATTACATCATCTCCACCCGGAATAATTAATTTATCATCACGGGTTATACAACAAATTAATACACCCTTTTTTATATTAAGGTCTTTCAAAGGAACACCTGTCAGTTTTGATTTCTCGGCAATGTTAAATTCCAAAGCTTCAACCTTATCGTCACATAATCTATATAGAGTAACGATATTACTTCCAATGGCATTTTGCTTTGCACGTACATATTGTAAAATTCGTTCAGTACAAAGATTTTTAGGATAAATAACACTGTCTAAATTTAAATTATGAACCACTTCAGTTAACTGTGAACGATTTATTTTTGACACAACTTTAGTTTTTACTCTCTTTTGAGCAAATAAAGCAAGAAGTATATTTTCTTCATCATAATTAGTTAATGTAACTAATGCATCAGTCTGATCAATTCGCTCTTCAATAAGAAGAGTATTGTCTGTTCCGTCACCGCAAATGATAGTAGCATTAGGTAGCATTTCACACAATTCCTGGCAACGTGCAGGGTCATGTTCGATTATTTTTACTGAAATCTTTAACTTCAAAAGCATTTGTGCTAAATATACAGCAATTTTTCCACCACCAACAATCATCGCATTTTTAACTTCGTGAGTATGGAAATTAATAAAATGGAAGAAGTCAATGGTTGTCTGTCTAGAAGACATCATTGATACAACATCTCCTGATTTTAAAACAAAATCACCTGTTGGGATTGTTACTTCATTATCCCTTTCAATAGCACATATAAGAACACCTGCAAATATACGGGATGATAAATCTTTTATATGTACATTATCAAGAACAGAATCCTTAGGAATTCTAAAACGAATCATTTCAGCTCGTCCTTTTGAAAATAGATCAACATCAATTGCATTTGGAAAACACAAAATACGTGAAATTTCAGTTGCTGAAATAAATTCAGGATTAATAATCATGGATAATCCTAATTCTTCCTGAAGAAAATGACGTTCTTTGTTATATATAGGATTTCTGACTCTGGCAATTGTGTTACAGTTGCTTCCTTTTTTTGCAATCATGCAGCATAAAAGATTTACTTCGTCAGACTTAGTTACAGCGATTAATAAATCAGCATATTCAAGACCGGCTTCCTGTAAAACGCTATAACTTGCACCGTTACCGATAATTCCCATAACATCATAAGTGTCAGCTAACTTGTGAACAACATTTCCATCAATGTCAACAACGCAGATACTATTATCCTCTTTGCTCAACTGTGCAGCCAGATTTTTTCCAACTTTACCACAGCCAACTATGATTATATTCATTTTCCGTACCAAACCTTGTAAAAACAAGACACAAATCAAAGATTAGACAATGACTTGTATTTAAAATCCTTTCTTAATATTAGTTTAAAACTATCAACAAAAATGTTTAAACTTAATACAAGAAACCTATAATTAGTTTGAATAATTATAAGTTCCTTGCGTCAAAGATTATAACATAGTTAGATTGGAAAGTATAGGATATTAGATAAACAAAAAAATCGACTGAAAAGGAAAGAAAAGAACTATTGTGAAAATAACGGGAGTGAGCAGAAAATCAATATTAATATAGTAGATTATTTAATAGCATTAAAGAAAAAAATATGTTGACAGAAATGAAAAAAAAATATACTATAAACATATGAACAATTATTCATATGTTTGGAGAAAGGTGGAATTAGAATGATAAATCACAATGTAGAATGTTGCGATGAATGTAAGACTCATGAAGACTTGTTGAAAATCGTTAATGATAATATGCCTGATGAGGATGAATTATATGATTTGGCAGAGTTATTTAAAGTATTTGGCGATTCTACAAGAATTCGTATACTTTTTGTATTATTTGAATCAGAAGTATGTGTATGTGATTTGGCAGAAACTTTGAATATGACTCAGTCAGCCGTATCTCATCAGTTGAGAATTTTAAAGCAGGCTAAACTTATTAAGAATAGAAGAGAAGGTAAATCAATTTTCTATTCACTTGCAGATGGTCATGTGAGAACGATAATTTCCCAGGGAATTGAACATATAGAAGAAAAATAAATATATTAGAGATTAGAGAGTTAGTACTAAAGCATTAGTGGAAAGGATGTTAATTATGAAGAAGAAATTTAAATTACAGGATTTGGATTGTGCAAATTGTGCAGCAAAGATGGAAGATTTAATTAAGAAAATTGATGGAGTAAATGATGCATCTGTAAGCTTTATGACACAGAAGATGATGGTTGATGCAGACGATGCAAGATTTGATGGCATTATGAAAGAAGTAGTAAAGGTTTGTGCAAAGGTAGAACCTGACTGCAAGATTTTATTATAATTGTCCATAGTTATAAAGCCGGCAGATTTTCAATGCATAAGTCAAAGAAAGTTACCGGCTTTATAAATAGAAATTAGAAAAGACAGTTTTTGATTATACATCCGTAAAATAAATACGGAAGAATGGAGCATGTTATGAGTGAAAAGCAAAAAAAGGTGTTAGGACGAATAATAGCAACATTAATTTTATTTGTAGTTCTTCTTGTATTAGATAAAACAGGAAAGTTTGATGATGTAAATAAGTGGATATTATTTGTTATTTATCTCGTACCATATATTATTATTGGATATGACATTGTTTTTAAAGCGTTTAGAAATATAAGTCACGGACAGGTGTTTGATGAAAACTTTTTGATGATGATTGCTACATTTGGTGCATTTGGAGTTGGTGAATATTCAGAAGCAGTAGCAGTTATGTTGTTTTATCAGGTAGGTGAATTGTTCCAGGCATATGCCGTTGGTAAATCAAGAAAGTCAATTTCAGATATGATGGATATTTGCCCGGAATATGCAAATATTGAAACTGAAAACGGATTAGAACAGGTCGATCCGGATGATGTTGAGGTAGGAAGTATTATAGTAATTAAACCGGGTGAAAAAGTACCTCTTGATGGAGTTGTAGTTGAAGGAGAGTCATTTGTTGACACTGCAGCTTTAACAGGTGAGTCTGTTCCAAGAAAGGTTAGTGCAGGTGATGAAATCATAAGTGGCTGTGTTAACGGAAGTACGACTTTAAAAGTAAAAACTACAAAGGAATTTGATGACTCTACAGTAGCTAAGATTCTTGAATTAGTAGAAAATGCAAGCAGTAAGAAAGCTCGAGTTGAAAACTTTATTACAAGATTTGCAAAGTATTATACACCTGTAGTTACTATTGGTGCAGTTGCTTTGGCAATAATACCGCCTTTGTTTTGTGGTGGACAGTGGGGGGATTGGATTCAGAGGGCTTGTATATTCCTTGTAATCTCATGTCCATGTGCTTTAGTTATATCAGTTCCGTTGGGATTTTTCGGTGGAATTGGAGCTGCTTCTAGAATTGGAATACTTGTAAAGGGAAGCAATTATTTAGAAGCATTGGCAGAAATGTCAACAATAGTATTTGACAAGACAGGAACTCTAACTAAAGGTGAGTTTAAAGTATCAGGGATAAATGCAGTCGGATGTAGTGAAAAGGAATTGTTGGAAGTAGCAGCATATAGTGAATCGTATTCGACACATCCTATTGCTGAGTCTATTAAAAATGCATATGGAGAAAAAATAGATACATCAAAACTTCAGAATGTTGAAGAAATTGCAGGGCATGGAATACATGCACAGTTTGCAGGAAAAGATGTTTTTGTTGGCAATGAAAAACTGATGAATAAACAAAACATTTCCTATGAAAAATGTGATGCAATTGGGACAATAATTTATGTAGCGATTGATGGCAAATTTGCAGGCTCTTTAGTTATTTCTGATGAAATAAAAGAAGGTGCTAAAGAAGCTATTTCAGATATGAAGCATGTGGGTGTTAGAAAGACTGTAATGCTTAGCGGAGACCAGAAGGAAATAGTTGAGAAGGTGGCAAATGAACTTGGAATTGATGAGTATCATGCTCAATTATTACCGGCAGACAAAGTAGACCGTGTAGAAAAACTTCTTGAACAAAAGAGTGAAAAGGACAAAGTGGCATTTGTTGGTGATGGAATTAACGATGCTCCTGTACTCACAAGAGCTGACATAGGTATTGCAATGGGAAGTATGGGAAGTGATGCGGCAATTGAAGCAGCGGACGTTGTATTAATGGATGATGATGTTACAAAAATTGCCTCAGTTGTGAAAATATCAAGAAAAACACTTTCTATTGTAAAGCAAAACATTGTATTTGCGTTAGGAGTTAAAGCATTAGTGCTTATATTAGGAGCTTTTGGCGTTGCAAATATGTGGGAAGCAGTATTTGCAGATGTAGGCGTATCGGTTATAGCAATACTTAACTCGATGCGAACATTAAAAGAAGAATAGATGAATAAAATGAAAAACTTGACCGGTTAAATTTTGACCATGTTTTTTGAGTTTAAAGATAATATATAAACAAATAAGTATATAAAAATTATACAGGAATAACATGGTGCAAATTTGTGATTAATAATTTAGTGCCATTTATTGACACAAAAAAACAAGTGTGCTATAAAATGAGTTAGAAACAAATAACTACAGATAGATGATTGAAACATTTTAGTAATGCTTTGCATAATAGGGCAATAAAATGGATTGCTAAATTTTAATAAGTTTTACAATAGTTTTGAAGTCTTAAGGTAGCAGTAGAATTAGGAGGAGAAAAATGTTAGACATATTAAAGAAAATTGATATTAAGAAAACAGGAATTTTTGCAGCAGGTGTATTGTTTGGAACAGCAGGTGTAAAAGTTTTAGGAAGTAAGGATGCTAAAAAAGTATATACAAACTGTACAGCAGCAGCTCTTAGAGCTAAAGATTGTGTTATGAAGACAGCTACAACAATTCAGGAAAATGCAGAAGATATTTATGCAGAAGCTCAGCAGATTAATGAAGAAAGAGCTGCAGCAGAGGAAGCAGAAAATATTGAAGATGAATTTGAAGATGTAGTTGAAGATACAACAGAAGATGCAGAGTAAATTTGAAGTTAATAGTTTATAACTTATTAAATTACATAAATGCAGATAAAAATAACTTTATATCGAAATAGGTACTATGAAAGCAGCGAGGGCAGGGAATAACTGCTTAAGTTGCTTTTTATAGTTGTATGGAGGCACAAAAATGAAAGTTAAAATAATGCATGAAATAAAAGGTCGTATACGTTTTCACGTCATTCAAAATAGAATGTCATATGAACAGGCAGACATACTACAATATTATTTTTCTATGGGAAAGAATATTACTCATGTAAATGTTCAAAACAGAACAGGTGATGTAACTGTATGTTATCAGGGAGACAGGGAAGAAATAATTAAAATGATTAAGACATTCTCTTATGAGAATGTAGAAGTACCAAAGATTTTTCTTGAAAATTCAGGAAGAGAATTGAATGAAAAATACAAAGAAAAACTTATAAATAAAGTAGTTCTTAGATATAGTTCAAAGTTATTTATTCCATATCCTATAAGAGCAGCCATATCAGTTGTTAAATCGACAAAATATATTAAACATGGAATACAGACACTTCTTAAAGGAAAAATTGAAGTACCGGTATTGGATGCGACAGCAATAACAGTTTCTATGCTTAGAGGAGATATGGAAACGGCAGGCTCGGTAATGTTTTTACTTGGAATAGGTGAGATTCTTGAAGAGTGGACTCACAAGAAATCTGTTGATGATTTAGCAAGAAGTATGTCACTTAACATTGATAAGGTATGGCTTGTTGGCAGTGATGGAAAAGAAATCCTTGTAGATTCAAATAAGATAAAGGCAGGGGACAAAGTTATAGTACATATGGGAAATGTTATTCCGTTTGACGGTACTGTTACAGATGGAGAAGCTATGGTAAATCAGGCGTCAATGACGGGAGAATCACTTCCGGTACAAAAGGAAAAGGATAGTTCAGTATATGCAGGAACAGTTGTTGAAGAAGGGGAACTTACAATTTGTGTTAAAGAGGTAAGTGGCTCAGGAAGATTTGATAAAATTGTATCAATGATTGAAGAGTCGGAAAAACTCAAGTCACAGGTAGAAGGAAAAGCAGAACATTTGGCAGACAGACTTGTTCCATACACTTTGCTTGGAACAGGTATAACGTGGCTTATAACAAGAAATGTTACAAGAGCTTTGTCAGTGCTCATGGTTGACTTTTCATGTGCATTAAAACTTGCTATGCCGATATCTGTTTTGTCAGCAATTAGAGAGGCAAGTATTTATAACATAACCGTAAAGGGTGGTAAATATCTTGAAGCAATAGCAGAAGCAGACAGTATTGTGTTTGATAAAACAGGCACACTTACAAAGGCACAACCTACAGTTGTAGATGTTATTTCATTCAACGGACAGTCTCAGGATGAATTGTTAAAAATTGCAGCGTGCTTAGAAGAACATTTTCCACATTCTATGGCTAAGGCTGTTGTAGATGCAGCAGCAAAGAAAGGCCTTGAACATGAAGAAGAACATACAAAAGTTGAATATATAGTTGCTCATGGTATTTCTACGTTTTATAACGGAAGAAAAACAATTATAGGAAGTTCGCATTTTGTGTTTGAAGATGAAAAATGTGTGGTTCCAAAAGGAATGGAAGAAAAGTTTAATAATTTGCCATTACAGTGTTCTCATCTGTACCTTGCAATTGAAAATGAACTTGCAGGCGTAATTTGTATAGAAGACCCATTAAGGGATGAAGCAGAAGCAGTAATTAATTCGTTGAAAAAAGCAGGATTAAGTAAGGTCGTTATGATGACAGGTGATAGTGAAAGAACAGCTTCAGTTATAGCAAAACGTGTTGGTGTTGATGAATATTATTCAGAAGTACTTCCGGAAGACAAAGCTAAATTTGTAGAAAAGGAAAAGTCACTTGGCCGAAAAGTTATAATGATAGGTGATGGTGTAAATGATTCACCGGCGTTATCAGCGGCAGATGTAGGAATTGCAATAAGTGATGGCGCTCAAATTGCAAGAGAAATTGCTGATGTTACAATAGGTGCTGACAGTTTATATGAAATCGTAACATTAAAAGCAATTAGTAATGGACTAATGAAGAAAATTCATAAAAACTACAAAGATATAGCAATATTTAACACAGGATTAATTGTTCTTGGAGTGGCAGGAATTATTCAGCCTACATTAGCAGCACTTTTGCATAATACATCAACTTTATTAATAAGCTTGCGTAGTATGCAGAATTTATTGGATGACTAATAAGTTAAAACAATAACAATTATGTTTGGTCAAAAGTTTACAACTGTGATGGATACGGATTGGTATATAGTATTTTATAAAAGTGAAAAATTCAAGGCTCTAAATCTTAAGAAGTAAAGTTTAGAACCTTGAATGATGAACTTTAAGAAAATTATATAAACCAATCCTTTTTATTATTACAGTTTAATTATCACACTCTAAAACAAGAACTTCACAGCTTTCAAGGCTAATAGAGGTAGTCGGTAGAGAACTCCTGCCTTTATTAGAAAGAATAATGTGCTTAAAGGAATATTCAACGGGAACGGTAGCAGTATCCTTTCCAAAGTTTGCAATAACAAGTATACGTTTGTTATTAAATACACGATAATAAGCCATAACTGTTTCAGTGTTTTCATATGCAGGAATAAATTCGCCGTAAGTAAATGTTTCTATATATTCAGGAGATTTGCGCACTGACACTAATTTTTTGTAGTAGTTAAGCACAGAGTCAGGATTTTTTTCCTGGTTTTCAACATTAATTAGTTTATAATTTGAATTTACTTTTAACCAAGGTGTACCATTTGTAAAGCCTGCATTATTACAAGAACTCCACTGCATAGGTGTTCTTGCATTGTCACGGCTCATTTTACAGCAAGCAGCTAACGCGTCTTTGTTATTAAGTCCGGCTTTTCTTGCAATGTAATATTGGTCTATTGTGTTTATGTCGTTAAATTCATCAACGCTTTTCCAAATGGCATTTTGCATTCCAATTTCCTGCCCCTGATAAATAAATGGAATTCCACGAAGCAAAACACTTATTGTCCCTAGCATTTTTGTACCATCAGCGTTTCTGGCATATTCAGGTAAAAATCTTGATACTCCACGAGGTTCGTCATGGTTTTCTATAATATTTGCTTCAAATCCAACCTTTTGGACATCAAGTTGTGAGTTAATTATGGTTTCACGCCACTTCTTAAAAGTGATGTCAGGTGAATCATACCAACCATGTTTACCGTCACTAAGGCACTGCGCACTGAAATCAAAAATAGTTGAGAAATATCCGTTTTCGCCAATAAACTTATTAAGTTCAGATTTGTTTAAATTAAAAGCTTCGGCAACAGTAAATGCTTCATATTTCTCAAACGTGTTTTTCTTTAAGTCGTCTAACAATTCGCCTATTCCATCAACACTCTCTATCATGCGCCAACATCCTGACAAGCCATCAGGACCGTCAGGTCCAAAATCAGGAAAATCAAGGTCTTTTTTGATATTCATAATTGCATCAATTCTAAACCCGGCAAGACCTTTTTCAAGCCACCAGTTTACCATATCAAAAAGTTTTTGTCTTAGAATTGGATTTTCCCAATTTAAATCGGGCTGTTCTTTTGCAAACATATGTAAATAATATTTATCAGTTCCAGGTACAGGTTCCCAACAACTACCACCAAAATATGAACGATAATTGCTAGGTGGATTACCATTTTTGCCTTCTCTGAAATAGAAATAATCAGCGTATTCGCCATCAGGGTCAGCTAAAGCTTTCCTAAACCATTCATGTTGATCAGAACAGTGATTTATAACTAAATCCATTATAATGTACATATTACGTTTTTTTGCTTCAGAAAGTAATTCATCAAAATCTTCCATAGTTCCGAATTCTTTGGCAATAGAATAATAGTCAGAAATATCATAGCCCTGATCAATAAAAGGTGACTTGTAAATAGGAGAAAGCCATATAATGTCAATTCCTAATTCTTTTAAATAATCCAGTTTAGATATTATACCTTTTAAATCACCAATTCCATCCCCATTAGTATCAAGAAAACTTTTAGGATAAATCTGATAAGCAACCTTATCATGCCACCATTTTTTATTCATATAAATACCTCATTTTTACTAAAACTGATGCTTAGTAAATTCTTTCACTCATATAATGTAAATACATTGAAATATATGTATTATACTGCTATTATAAAAATAAAAAATGAAATTATCTTGCAGTATTTTAACAATATATAACACAATACTGCTATTGAAAATAAAATATATGAAGTAATGATAAGAGGTAATAAATTTGAAAAAGGTACATACACTTGCGATAGATCAAAAAGAAGATGCTAAACATGGAGAAAGTTTTTTTCCTGTACAAAAATATATAACAAATCTTTCTTCAGAATACATGGGAGTAACTAACCATTGGCACGAAGAGGCGGAACTTACGTTGATTACAAGTGGAAAATGTATATATAAGATTGATTTAGTTGAATATGAAGTAGAAGAAGGAGATATTTTATTTGTTCCTCCATTGTTTTTACATTCAATAACATTAGGAAATAATAAAAAAGTAAGTTCTGAAACATATGTATTTCACCTGAAATTTTTAGGAGGAAATTCTACAGATATATGCTCGACAAGGTATCTTGCGCCTATTATGAATCAGGAGTTTTCCATGCCATACGTTATAAAACCAAATCATCCGGCATATGTATCTCTTAGAAAAATATTTAATCAGATTAATACAACATATGACGAATCAATAATTGGTTATGAACTTGCATTGAAATCATTATTTTTACAAACAATATTCTTATTGCTTCAATATAGTAAAAAGGTAGCGGTGCCGGAGACAGAAAAGGTGTCGGACAAGATAAAAAATGTACTTGATTATATTGAACTTCATTATTCTGAAACAATTACCGTGTCACAATTAGCTAAACTTTGTTATTTTAGTGATTATCATTTTATGCGATTTTTTAAAAAACATATGAATATGACTTGTGTTGAATACATTAATAATTTGCGACTTGAAAAAGCAGTCGAACTATTTGAAAAGGGAAACTCATCAATAATGGAAGTTTCATTATCTGTAGGATTTCACAATCTTTCATATTTTCATAGGGCATTTAAGAAAAAGTATCGCATGACACCTCTTTCTTTTATAAATGATTTGAAAAAATATAGTTAAAATATTTAAGAATTAATGTTTTTTTCTGTACCTTCCCGGAGTAGTGCCGTATTTTTTCTTAAAGCATCTGTTAAAATAAGATAAATTCTCAAATCCGGTATTAACAGAGATATCAATAATATCATCAGAAGTTGTGGTTAATAATTTAGCTGCAACTTCTAAACGATAATCATTAAGATATTGTATAAAACTCATACCCATAGTTTCCTTAAAAAATTTCATGAAATAGGATTTACTGTAAAAGCAATGACCTGCAATTTCCTCTATAGTAATATTACTTTGAAAATTATCTGCAATATAAGTCAGAATAGACTTTACCTTATCAAGGGACTTTTTACTGATAGGTTTAACTTCGTTTAAGCCACAACTTGAAATTAAGATATAAAATATTTGAAACAGATGGGATTTGACTGATAACTGATATGCATATGGACGAAAATCACATAATCTGTCAATTTCATTAATTTGGGTAATAACAGGCTTATAATATTCAAAACAATCATTAATAACAGGATATATATTTAAACTCCCTGAAAGTAAGGACTGAACAAATTTATCATTACATAAATCATATCCTGAAGATTTAAGAAGACTCGATTTAAATAATATATTTTCATATTCCATAATATTATCTTCATTCTGACTTATTGAATGCAATTGACCTGGAAATACAAAAATTATATTTCCGGCTTCAACTGAGTATGATACTAAATTAACATTAACTATTCCGCAACCTTTCTTTATTACTATAATTTCAACTTCATTATGCCAATGCAAATTAACAGATTTGAAATCTAAAGGAATAGAACAGAGATATGTGTTGTATGGGAAATCGTCCGGTGTATGAGTTTTAGTTTCGTGATATATCTTGTATTGATCTTTATTCATAAATAACCTCCAAAATAAAAAAAGGATAGTATTGTGCAAATAATCGAAAGAATAATGCAATAAATTATAAGATGACAATATTATAATATAAACACAAAAATAAAACCATAATATTTTAGGAGGTACAAAAATGCAACTTTCGGAAATTATTAAAACAGAATATAATAAATCAATTTCAGAATGTACAAACGAAGAGATTTATTATTCATTGCTTACTTTAGTCAAAAATATGGCTGAAAGTAAACAACATAAAAATTCTAAGAAGAAACTATATTATATTTCAGCGGAATTTCTTATAGGAAAATTGTTATCAAATAATCTTATAAATCTTGGAATTTATGATGATGTAAAAAAAGAACTTGCAGATAATGGGAAAAATCTATGTGAAATAGAAGAATTTGAAAAAGAGCCGTCTCTTGGAAATGGTGGGCTTGGAAGACTTGCGGCATGCTTTTTAGATTCAATAGCAACATTAGGCCTTAACGGGGATGGAGTAGGATTAAATTATCATTTTGGCTTGTTTAAGCAGATATTTAAAAATAATGCCCAGACTACAGTACCCGATCCATGGCTTACTAAGAAAAGCTGGTTAAATAAGACAGATGTAACATATAAGGTTAAATTTAAAGGAATGACTGTTACTTCAAGAATGTATGATATTGATGTTACAGGATATAACAGCACAACAAATAAGCTTCATTTATTTGATATTGAAAGTGTTGATGAAAACATTGTAGAAGACGGAATTAATTTTAATAAAGAAGATATAGAAAAGAATCTTACGTTATTCCTTTATCCTGATGATAGTGATGATGCAGGTAGAATTTTAAGAATTTATCAGCAGTATTTTATGGTATCAAGTGCGGCGCAACTTATTTTAGATGAGTGTATTGAAAAAGGGTGCAAACTTTATGATTTATCAGACTATGCTGTAATCCAGATAAATGATACACATCCAACAATGGTTATTCCTGAACTTATTCGTTTGTTGGTAGAACGTGGATTAGAAATGGACGACGCAATAGAAGCAGTTACTAAGTCATGTGCATATACAAATCATACAATTCTTGCAGAGGCTTTAGAAAAGTGGCCTATTTCTTATTTGAAAAAGGCAGTACCTCAGCTTATGCCAATTATTGAAGTATTGGATGATAAGGTAAGAAGAAAATATGATGACAGCTCAGTTTACATTATTGACAGAGAAGAAAGAGTTCATATGGCTCATATAGATATTCATTATTCTTCTAGTGTAAATGGAGTAGCATCGCTTCATACGGATATTCTCAAAAATGTTGAACTAAATAATTTTTACAGAATATATCCTGAAAAATTTAATAATAAAACAAACGGAATTACTTTTAGAAGATGGCTACTTCATAGTAATCCGCAGCTTACAGAACTTATCATATCACTTATAGGAGACGGATATAAAAAGGATGCTACACAATTAGAGAAACTTTTAGAATATAAAGATAATGAAGAAGTGTTAAATAAAATACTTGAAATAAAAGACACTAAGAAAATGGAATTGAAAAATGTATTACGTGATAGACAGAATATTTCAATTAATGAAAATTCAATATTTGATATTCAGATTAAAAGACTTCACGAATATAAACGTCAACAGTTAAATGCTTTATATGTGATTCACAAGTATTTGGAAATTAAAGCAGGTAAAAAGCCAACAACTCCAATAACAGTATTTTTCGGAGCAAAAGCAGCTCCGGCATATATCATTGCACAGGATATTATACACCTTATTCTTTGCTTGCAGGAACTAATAAACAATGACCATGAGGTTAATCCATATCTTAATGTAGTTATGGTTGAGAATTATAATGTTACATGGGCAGAAAAATTAATTCCGGCATGTGATATTTCTGAACAGATTTCACTTGCATCAAAAGAAGCAAGTGGAACAGGAAATATGAAGTTTATGCTTAATGGAGCAGTTACACTAGGAACTGAAGATGGTGCAAATGTAGAAATACATGAACTTGTAGGCGATGATAACATCTATATTTTTGGCGATTTAAGTGAAACTGTTGTAGAAAGATATGCAAACGGAAGTTATAACGCAGCACAGTATTATAATGATAATGCACAAATAAAAGAAGCTGTAGATTTTATAACAGGTAATGAATTAATGGCAATAGGTGACAAGGAAAGATTAGAAAGACTTTCTCATGAACTTATATGGAAAGACTGGTTTATGACATTCCCTGACTTTGATGCTTATGTAAAGACAAGAGAACAGGCTTATGCTGATTATGAAAATAGAAAAGAATGGGCAAAAAAGATGCTTGTTAATATTGCAAAAGCCGGATATTTTTCATCAGATAGAACAATTGAAGAGTATAACAGAGATATTTGGAAATTATAAAAATATATAGAAATAAAAGTACCGTAAAATGGTTGGCTATAAAACTTTTTTATGGTACTTTTTTATTGCGTATTTGTCAGAAAAATAGACAGCAAAATGGCAAAAAGAAAGTGTTTAACAAGAGTGCAAAATACAAAAAAAACTGTGGTAAATGTATAAAAAAGATATAAAAACGTTGCAATGGATGTGAAAAATGCACAAAAAATACGTGAAAAATTAGCTAAAAGGCTGAAAAGACCGAAAATGGTCAGAATACCATTGAAAACGTTTCCAAAAAGTGCTAGTATCAAGCTATGGGAAACGTTTCCAATGTGAAGTTAAATAAAAAACTTTGAGAAGGAAACAACGGAGACCTTTAGTTATTTTTTATTTGAAAAGGAGAAAGAAATATGCGTAGAAAATTATTTAGTGTAGCATTATGCGCAACAATGGTAGCAGGTTTATTTGCAGGATGTGGAAACAGTTCAAGCAGTGATAAGTCAAGTGCTAAAGGATCAGTTTACTGGTTAAACTTCAAACCTGAAGCAGATGAAGCTTTACAGGATATAGCTAAGACTTATGAAAAAGAAAAAGGAGTTAAAGTAAAAGTAGTTACAGCTGCTTCAGGAAATTACAATTCAACATTGACATCTGAAATGGGAAAATCAGCAGCCCCAACATTATTCGTAGTTGGAAATCAGGCAGCAGTAAAGACATGGGATGATTATTGCATCGATCTTAAAGATACAGATGTTTACAAAGAATTAAGTACAGATGCATTTAACTTAACAGATGCAGATGGAAAGGTTTGCTCAATTGGTTACTGTTATGAAAGTTATGGAATTATCGTAAACAAGAAGTTGCTTAAGGAAGCAGGTTATGAAGTAACAGATATTAAAGATTTTGCTTCATTAAAATCAGTTGCAGAAGATATTCATAAGAGAGCTGATAAACTTGGATTTGATGCATTTACATCATCAGGCATGGATGATTCATCATCTTGGAGATTTACAGGACATTTAGCAAATATGCCTTTATTCTATGAAGGAAGAGATGAAGGATGGACAGAAGCTCCTTCAGAAATCAAAGGAACATATTTAGATAATTACAAAAATGTATGGGATTTATATATTAACAATAGTAAATATGACAAGAATTCTTTAGCAACAGGTGGATATGATGCTGAAGCAGAATTTAAGAATGGAGAAGCAGTATTCTTCCAGAATGGTACATGGGAATATGATAAATTGAAAAAGTCAATTTCAGATGATGATATGCAGATGATTCCAATTTACTGTGGAGTTGAAGGAGAAGAAAAAGCTGGTCTTTGCTCAGGAACAGAAAACTGTTGGGCAGTTAATGCAAAAGCTTCAGAAAAAGATCAGAAAGCAACACTTGATTTCATGAACTGGTTAGTAACATCTGATGAAGGAACAAAAGTTATGGCAGAACAGTTCGGTGCTATTCCTTACAAGAAAGCAGCAGACAGTGGTAACGTATTCTTAAAGAATGCAAATGATTTACTTGAAGCAGGAAATTACAACGTAGACTGGACATTTAACTACACACCAAACGTAGATGAATGGAGAGCAAGCCTTGTAGCAGCAATGAACAAATATGATGCAGGTGGATCATGGGATGATGTTAAGACAGCATTTGTTCAGGGATGGGCTACTCAGTATAAAGCAGCTAATAAGTAATAAGGTTTTAGATTGATAAGTATAAAATCATAATTAAATTATTAACACATTGTGGGGCAGGCAGTGTCTGCCCCTTTATTAAAAAATAGAAAAATATTGAAAATTCTATTTTGAATAAGAATTAGGAGGAGATTGAAGTGAAAGGAAAAAAGAAAAAACATAATGGTGGAACATCTGTAAATTCTAAACTTCTTCGCAAACCTATTCAAAGATGCTTTCTTCTATTTTTAGCACCTACATTTTTAGCATTTTGCATTGGATTTATATATCCTTTCTTGAGAGGTATTTATTTATCATTTTGTGAATTTGTTACAATAGGTGATGCTTCTTTTGTAGGTTTTAGAAATTATATGGATGCATTTAATGATGCGTCATTTATACATGCATTTTGGTATACAGCTTTGTATGCAATAGTATCCCTATTTATAATAAATGTGTTAGCTTTCTTAATAGCATATTTATTAACATTGGGGATTAAGGGAGCAAACTTATTCAGAACAGCATTTTTTATGCCTAACCTTATAGGTGGTATTGTTCTTGGTTATATTTGGAGTATGATTTTTAATGGCGTTTTAGGAAAAATTAATACTTCAATTCTTATGGAAACAAGATATGGCTTTTGGGGATTAATTATTCTTATGTGCTGGCAACAGGTAGGATATATGATGATTATATATATTGCAGGTTTGCAGGCAGTTCCGGGAGAATTAATTGAAGCAGCAAAAATTGATGGAGCAACAAAATGGCAGACATTGACAAGAGTTACAATCCCAAATATTATGCCATCAATTACAATTTGTTTATTCTTAACAATAACAAATGGATTTAAACTTTTTGATCAGAACTTAGCTTTAACAAACGGACAGCCGTTTGAACAGTTAAAGGATGGTTCAGTTATAAAGACAACAGAAATGTTGGCACTTAACATTTACAACACATTTTACGGACAGTCTCTTACAGGTAAGGGAGTTGCCCAGGCGAAAGCCGTTATATTCTTTATCTTAGTTGCAGGTATATCAATTATCCAGCTTAAGGCAACAAGATCTAAGGAGGTGCAGCAGTAATGAACAATGAGAAAACAGTGAATTCAACAATTAAAGATTCTACAGTGAAAGCTACACCGAAAAAGAAAAAAATGAAAGAGACAAGTGAAATTCCATTAAAACATGGAAAACTGTTGACTGCAATAATGACAATTGTAACTTTAGTTTATGTTAGTCCTATATTTATTGTGTTAATGAACTCTTTCAAAGCTAACACCTTTGTAAAAACAGACACATTTGCATGGCCTACTGGTGAGGCGTTAGTAGGTTGGGCAAACTATATCAAAGGTTTTACATTTGGAAATTATCCGTTTTTTAAATCGGTATTATATAGTTTTGTAATTACAGTTTTATCAACAGCGTTGATTTTGATTTGTACATCAATGGCAGCATGGTACATAGCAAGAGTTGACAGCATGGTTTGTAAGATAGTATATTACTTGTTTGTATTTTCAATGGTAGTACCATTCCAGATGGTAATGTTCACATTGTCAAATACAGCAGATTCATTGGGACTTAACACACCTTGGTCAATTCCAATTATATATTTGGGATTTGGAGCAGGAATGGCAGTATTTATGTTTACAGGATTTATAAAAGGTTTACCGCTTGAAATTGAAGAAGCAGCAGCAATTGATGGATGTGGACCAATAAGAACATTTTTTATTGTCATTATCCCAATGTTAAAGCCAACGCTTATATCAGTTGGAATTCTTGAAATAATGTGGATTTGGAATGATTACTTACTTCCATATTTAGTTCTTGACTTAGATAAATATAGAACAATTCCTATTCATATCCAGTACTTACAGGGAAGTTATGGTTCAGTTGATTTAGGAGCTATAATGGCACTTATTATATTAAGTATTATACCTGTTATTATATTCTATCTGACATGTCAGAAGCATATTATAAAAGGTGTGGCTGCAGGAGCAGTAAAAGGTTAAATGATATTTAAGGAGGAACTATGAGGGCTAGTGGAATTTTATTACCGATTTCCAGCTTGCCGGGAAAATATGGTATTGGAAGTTTTTCAAAAGAAGCATATAGGTTTGTAGATTTTTTGAAAAATGCCCATCAGAAATATTGGCAAATATTGCCTGTAGGTCCAACCAGTTATGGAGATTCACCTTATCAGTCATTTTCTACTTATGCAGGAAATCCTTATTTTATCAGTTTAGAGGAATTGATTGAAGAAGGACTGTTAACTGAGGAAGAATGTGATAAGGTGGACTTTGGTAACAGAATAGACAAAGTTAACTATGAAAAATTGTATAACGGTAGATTTAAGCTTTTAAAGAAGGCTTATAAAAAGAGCAATATAAGTGAAAAAGAAGATTTTGACAAATTTAAAAGCGAGAATTGTTATTGGTTAAATGATTATGCAATGTTTATGGCCATAAAAGACAGATTTAATGGTCAAAGCTTTGATAAATGGGCTGAAGATATAAAACTCAGATGGGGATATTCAATGGAATATTATCAGAATGAATTAAAGGATGAAATTGAATTTTATAAATTCATTCAATATGAGTTTTACAGGCAATGGTATAAATTAAAAAAGTATGCTAACGAAAATGGCATAAAGATTATTGGAGATATTCCAATATATGTGGCTTATGACAGTGCTGATGTATGGGCACATCCTGAATTATTTCAAATGGATGAAAATGGAAAACCGGTTGCAGTTGCAGGATGTCCTCCTGATGGATTTTCAGCAACAGGACAATTATGGGGAAATCCATTATACAGATGGGATTATCATAAGCAAACAAATTATGATTGGTGGATAAAGCGTATAGAAAGAAGTGTCAAACTATACGATGTTGTAAGGATTGATCATTTTAGAGGGTTTGATGAGTATTATTCAATTCCAGCTGAGGATGAAGATGCAACAAACGGACATTGGGAAAAGGGACCTGGGATTGACTTATTTAATGCAATTAAATATTGTCTTGGTGATGTAAATATAATAGCAGAAGATTTAGGATACATAACTGATACAGTAAGACAGTTGGTTAAAGACTCAGGTTTTCCAAATATGAAAGTTTTAGAATTTGCTTTTGATAGCAGAGATTCATCAGGACCTAAGGATTATTTACCGTATAATTATGATAAAAATTGTGTGGTTTATACAGGAACTCACGATAATGAAACATTAAAGGGGTGGCTTGATAGTATCGAACCTGAGGAAGTGGAAATGATTCAAAAATACATAGGAAGAAGAGTTGATGACAAAGCAGAACTTGTTGATGAAATAATAAGACTGGCACAGGCATCAACGGCAGATACATGCATTATTCCTATGCAGGATTATCTGCATTTAGATAACAAAGCAAGAATGAATACTCCGTCTACGTTAGGAAATAATTGGATGTGGCGCATGAAATCTACTCAGATTACTAAAAAGTTAACAAGTGCAATTAAAGAATTAACAGTTCTTTATGGCAGAGATTAACATAGCATATAAAAGCTGCGATGGATATATTCTTTTCGCAGCTTTTTGCATAAACAGAATGTTTGTGATAAAATACTAAACCGTGAAAAATTTAGTAAATGTAGAATGAAAGGGGAAAGACATGGCAAATTTAACTATTAAAGACATAGCAAAAATATGTGGAGTTGGAATTAGCACTGTCTCTCGAGCAATTAATGATGACCCAGGTATTAATCAGGAAACCAGGAAGAGAATTTTAAAAGTTATAAAAGAATATAATTATGTTCCTAACAATAGTGCGAGAAATTTAAAAATGACAGACTCAAATACAATAGCATTACTTATAAAGGGAATTGATAACCAGTTCTTTCAGGGAATGTTAAAAATATTTGAAGAAGAATTGAAAAAATTAGAATATACATTTCTGTTACATGCAGTAGGTGAAGATCAGGATGATGTTAGTGTTGCAGTTCAGTTAGCAAAAGAAAAAAGATTAAAGGGACTTATTTTTCTTGGAGGTCAAATGGATTATTTGGATACAAGATTAGAGGAAATAGGTGTTCCATATGTATTATGCACTGTAGCAGTAAATATGATGGCACCAAAGAGAAACTGCTCGTCAGTATCTATAGACGATGAGAAAGAAAGTTATAGGGCGGTTGATTATTTGTGCAAAAAAGGGCACAGAAAAATAGCAATGATTTCAGGAAAAAATACTGACCAGGCTGTAGGTGGACTTAGATTAAGAGGCTATATGAGAGCATTAAAAGATAATGGCATAGACATAAATGATAACTTAATCAGATACATGAAAGATGATATTCCTGAATATACAGTAGCAAATGGATATGAAGTAACAAAAGAATTGTTAAAGTCAAAAGAAGAATTTACTGCATTATATGCAATATCAGATTTAACAGCTTTTGGAGCATACAAGGCAATATCTGAAGAGGGTAAATCAATACCTGATGATTACTCTGTTTTAGGGTTTGATGGAATTGAAATGTCAAAGTATTTTCAACCGTCATTATCAACAATGAAACAGCCTTGTGAACAAATGGTAAAATCATCAATAGATTTATTAATGGAACAGATAAATGGAAATAACGAAAAGAAACAATTAATCTTTGAAGCAGAATTGCTTGAGAGAGATTCTGTAAAAGAAATTTAAGGAGAACTATAGGTGTTTGGAATTGATGGCAAATTTTACGAAATAGTTTCAGCAATAGCTGATTTGGTAATTTTGAATTTATTGTTTGTACTTTGTTCGTTGCCAATATTTACTATTGGAGCATCGACGACGGCACTTTTTGGTGTTACTAAGAAGATGGCAGATAATAGAGAAGGATACATAGTAAGAACTTATTTTAAGTTATTTAAAGAAAATTTTAAACAGTCAACTGCAATGTGGCTGATTTTATTGATGTTGTCAATAATTCCTACACTTGATTTATACATAGTGAATAGTTTAAAGGAAGGGATAGTAGTTACAGCATTGAAAGGACTGCTTCTTGGATTTGCGCTTGCAATACTGTTTGTGTTTCTTTACGCAATGGCATTGCAAAGTACTTTTGAAAATACAATTAAAACTACTTTGAAAAATGCATTGCTTATGGGTATTGGGCATTTCCCATGGACTTTATTGATACTTTGTATAACGTTACTTCCGGTTATTTTAATTATATTTTTAGGTAAAGATGCCGTAAGTATTATTTATATTATGCTATTTGCCGGATTTGCTTTGTTGGCGTATTTAAACTCATATATTTTAAATTTTATTTTCAAAAAATATATGTAAACAAATATTTAATACTTAAGTTAAGGATGATTATAAATGTTCGACTAAAAAATGTAAAGTTAATGTTTGGGTGTTAACATTATATATGATAAAGAAAAAAATCTGTCACTGATAGAAATATCATCAGGGGCGGATTTTTTTTGCAATTATTTGGGAGAGAAGAATAGAAAGCAAAAATAAATTCTTGTTAAAAAAAATTACTTGAAATTATCATTGAGTTAGTATAGTATGATTATAGTTAGAAATAACTAACTTCAACAAATAAATCATTTGGACTCTTTTAGAAATACTAACCGAAAGGATAGCTACCTTTCGGTATAGAGTCCTAGTCAACAGAAAGGAGATGCGGATAGTGAATTATTTGCAGATTGAAAAAATAATTGGAAGAGAAATATTGGATTCAAGAGGAAATCCAACAGTAGAAGCAGAAGTATATTTAGCAGATGGTACAATTGGAAGAGGAACGGCACCAAGTGGAGCATCAACAGGTGAGTTTGAAGCATTAGAACTTAGAGATGGTGATAAAAATAGATATTTAGGAAAAGGTGTACAGAAAGCCGTAGAAAATATTAATACAATTATAAATGATACAATTACAGGAATGGATGCATCAAATATTTATGCTGTAGATAAGGCTATGATTGATGCAGACGGTACAAAAGGAAAAACAAAATTAGGGGCAAATGCTATTCTTGCAGTATCGATTGCAACAGCAAGGGCAGCTTCAATTGCCTTAGATATTCCTCTTTATAGATTCTTAGGCGGAATTTCAGGAAACAGATTACCTGTACCTATGATGAATATTGTAAATGGTGGATGCCATGCTTTATCATCAGGATTAGATGTACAGGAATTTATGATTATGCCTGTTGGAGCACCATCATTTAAGGAATGTTTAAGATGGTGTGCTGAAGTTTTCCACGCTTTAGCAGGAATTTTAAAAGAAAAAGGATTAGCAACATCAGTTGGTGATGAAGGCGGATTTGCACCTGCACTTAAATCTGATGAAGAAGCTATTGAAACTATCCTTGAAGCTGTAAAGAAAGCAGGATATGAACCTGGCAAAGATTTCAAGATTGCAATGGATGCGGCATCATCAGAATGGAAGAGCAAAAAAGGAAAAGGATATTATAAACTTCCAAAGGCAGGAACAGAATACACTGCAGAAGAACTTATTGAACATTGGGCTAAGTTATGTGAAAAATATCCTATCATTTCAATTGAAGACGGTCTTGATGAAGAAGACTGGGAAGGTTGGAAGAAACTTACAGACAGACTTGGTGACAAAGTTCAGTTAGTAGGTGATGACTTATTTGTTACTAATACTGAAAGACTTGCAAAAGGTATTGAGATGGGAGCTGGTAATGCAATCCTTATCAAATTAAATCAGATTGGTTCGGTTTCAGAAACATTAGAAGCAATTAAGATGGCTCATAAAGCAGGCTACACAGCTATTTCATCACATCGTTCAGGTGAAACAGCAGACACTACAATTGCTGACCTTGCAGTTGCACTTAATACATGTCAGATTAAGACAGGTGCTCCTAGCAGAAGTGAACGTGTTGCTAAATATAATCAGCTTTTAAGAATCGAAGAAGAACTTGGAACAAGTGCTGTATATCCTGGAAACGGAGCATTTAACGTAAAATAATTAAAAATTAAACATATCGTATGATGTCAGAGGTAAAAGGTCTAAGCCTGTATGAGCATTAAAGTCAGGGCTTTTACCTTAGGCATAATTGTATAGCTTTATTGTATTAAAAATATATGAATATTTTATACAATGAATAATAGGAATCCTTTTTAGGCATGGAAGATGCCTGAAAGGGATTTTTTAATATAGAAAATTTCATAGAAATCCTATTATGTAAAAAAGTTTGATTAAAAAGTGGCAAAATAAATGTTCTTATCAAATTACACAACAAAATAGGAATATAAAGTTAGGTCTTTGATTTGTAACCAAACAAAAGTGCATAGTACCAAACAAAATATACACTAGTGAAAATTGTCATAAAAAAGTAAAATTGGAAATAAATGTAAAATCCTAATTACAAATAGGAGGTATGAGTGACGAATATACAGACTGAAAGTAAGAAAAGATTGCGAATTGTAAGAGAATGGTTACAAATGTCACAGGCACAGTTGGCAAAAGAATTACATATGAATACGGAAGCTTATAGAAGAATAGAGGTTGGAAAGGTAAACATTCCGATTGAAATACTATATGAATTAGAAAATAAATTTGATATTTCAGCAAGTTTTATTATATGTGGAAATGTACAAAGTGATATGGATAAATGTTTGGATGTAGATGTATTACTTAGAAATGAATTGGAAGGTTTTGAACAGAGAATAAAGAAATATCAGGCTGAAGAAGGTTTTGAACAGAGAATAAAAAAATATAAGAATAAAATATGTGATAATTAAAATAAGGATAGTACGAAAAAGTTAATATATTTAGCAAAATATTTTAAATGTGTTTATGTGGAGAAGGTTTTGCTTAGTTATAAATTATAGGGAATAATTTATAAAATACGAAAGAAGAAATATATATAACACAATGTCATTATTCGTAGAATGAATATGATGTTGTGTTTTTATGTATAGGAGAAATGAATGAAAAAGATTTTAATTTGGGTAAGTGATGAAAGCCTGAAAAAAGTAAGTATGGTGGTAAATGAAGTAAATAGTGATATTTGTATATTATCAGTTAAAACGCAAAAAGAGGCAAATTCAGTTATAATTAATAATGATGTTGATTTGTTTATTATTGAAATAAATTCAAATAACGATAGTTTTGAATTTGCGAAAGATGTAAGAAAACAGAGGGCGTATAGATTTATTCCGGTTGTTATTATGGCTGATAATGAGAAACTTATTTTTCAAGCATATGAAATTGTCAGATGCTATGCTTTTATGAGAAAACCATATGACATGGAAGGACTAAAAGAAATATTGAAGAAACTAAATAATTATAAATTTGTAAAAAGAAAGAGTGACAAAGTTAAATTTAAGCACAATGGTGTTATTTATTTTTTTAATAAATCCGAAATAAAATATATAGAAAATAGCAACAGACAGGTTAAGATATATAGTAATGATACGGTTACAAACATAGGGTATAAAACATGTGACAGTATTATAGAGCGATTAGGTTGTAAAGATTTTGTACGGTGTAGCAGAAATGGTATAGTAAATGCAGCTCATATAGTAAATATTAGTGATGAAGGAATAATTGAAATCAAGGAATTTGATAAAAAGATAGAAATTGGAAGTAGTATTAAAAAGCAATTTATACAGGATATCAATGAATTAAATATTTTATTTAACTTAGATATATATAAAGTTATCAGGTAAGTTAAATTACATATAAAATAATAAAGATGGGTCGGGAAAATCATAGAAAAAACGAAATGACATAAAAAGTTATAAAAAAAGTGCTTGATTTTATCGCTTTACCTTACTAAAATAAATATGATAGTGTCACAAAAGATAAGATTAAGGGTGACAACTGGAGAGTTCTGATAGCTGAGGTAAACAGTTATACAGACGCCGAAGGTGTAAGGTGATATTTAAACTTTTAGAAGCATCACTAATCTCTCAGG
>ENA-ORUN01000406-ORUN01000406.1-human-gut-metagenome-genome-assembly--contig:-NODE-406-length-52722-cov-4.555091_pt1 | contig 52722 bp, 46 predicted proteins | sample MGYA00242080_ERZ509209 | MGnify/ENA primary metagenome ERZ509209 (study PRJEB26280, sample SAMEA2338786) | human gut metagenome | biome: human gut; feature: human-associated habitat; material: faeces... | reverse complement strand
GAGCCAGAATCCCATACTCTTTCGGTAGTTTCATTTCTTTATGCTGATATAAAATTTTTTCCAATTCATAAATCGCAGGTGTCAGAAATTTATTTTTATGATACACCAACTTAAATTTGCGGTTCCATTCCTGTTTTTCATCATAAAACACCCGAATTTTTTCATGTGCCAGCTCATGTGTTAAAAGACGAAGCGACATAACAGAAAGCACTTTATTCCAAATCACTGCATTGATAATCGTACGTGGACAATTTGCCTCCCACGTTACCTTGATTGAAATGTGATGCCGTTTCACATAGTCCTCAAAAAGCTGTCTTGTTCCGCTTCCCTGCTCACGCATTGCAAAGCACTGACCATTTAATTCTGAATTTGAAATTTGAATTTTTTCAAAAAATGGATGCCGGCTTCCACATCCAAGTACCAGACAGTCCTCAATAATCGGAATCACAACCAAATCCGGCGACTGAATTTCTCCTTCCACGACTGCCGCATCGAGTTCAGATTTCAATAATTTCTCTTCAATTTCATGCGTATTGCTGACAAAAGAATACACCTCAAGCCCCGTCAGACTCTGTTCTAATTCTCCAATCAATGCCGGTGCAAGGCATGTTCCCACTGTCAGCGTTGTTCCAAGCCGAAATCGTTCGTTCTGTCCCTGATTGAGCATCAACTCATCTAACTGTTCAAACCGGCTCACCAAATCCCTTGCGTGAGAAAGCAGTAATTTTCCCCTCTCTGTCAGATATAATTTCTTTCCAAACCGTTCAAATAATAACCCATGATAATGCTGTTCCATTTCACGAATTGCCTGACTGACGGTCGGCTGTGAAAGATAAAGATGTTTTGCCGCCGCACTCATCGTTCCATACTCTGCAACAGCCAAAAAAATCGTAAGATATCGAATCGTCATTGTTTTTATCATTCCCTTTTATCTATAGGTAAAACCTATCATTTTTATAAAATAATATCATTTTTCAAATACATCAACAAGTGTTATATTATAGTTATTAAAACTGGTACATTGAATATTAAGCAGCTGCTATATTTACGCTGTACTGGTACATAAAAAGCTCAAGGAGGAATAAAATGTCAGCATTAACTGTCAGCAAAGAAGAAGAAAAACGTTTAAAAGGACTTGGCTTCTTAAATAACAAAGGAACCGATAACTTTTCTGCACGGGTTATCACTGTAAATGGAAAAATTTCCGCTGCTCAGGCTCAGTGTTTAACAGAAGCCGCAGAAAAATTCGGAAATGGAGTGCTTACCTTCACTACCCGCCAGACTGTAGAAATTCAGGGCATCCCTTATGATAAAGTAGAAGCATTTCAGGCTCATCTTGCAAAAGAAGGCTTAACTGTTGGCGGAACCGGTCCACGTGTTCGCCCAGTTGTATCCTGTAAAGGAACCACCTGCCATTATGGTCTGTTAGATTCTTTCGCAATTTCCGAGGAAATTCACAAACGTTTTTATGAGGGATATCATGAAGTAAAACTTCCTCATAAATTTAAAATTGCCGTTGGCGGATGTCCTAATAATTGTGTAAAACCAGATTTAAATGACCTTGGAATCATTGGTCAGAGAGTTCCAAACTTTGATAAAGCTCTTTGTAAAGGCTGTAAAAAATGTGCCATCGAAGCAGTATGTCCGTCCGGTGCCGCTAAAGTTGTTGACGGTGTCTTAAACATTGATAAAAAGGTCTGTATCCACTGTGGTCGCTGTGTTGGAAACTGCCATTTTGACAGCATTAAAGATGGTACTTACGGATTTAAAATTTACATTGGCGGACGCTGGGGAAAACAGATTTCACAGGGTCGTGCCTTAAATAAAGTCTTTACTTCCAAAGAAGAAGCAATGGATATCATTGAAAAGACCATCTTATTCTTCCGCGAAAACGGAAAACCGGGAGAACGTTTTGCACTGACAGTAGACCGTCTTGGATTTGAGAATGTAGAAAATGAAATTTTAAACGGAGACATCTTAAGCAGAAAAGAAGAAATTTTAAAACGTGAACTGTAAAAAATCCCCCGAGGTTGTTACCAAAAACAACCCAGGGGGATTTTTTATGCTAAATCTATTAATTTAATTATGCTAAGTATTCTTTTAATGTTGCTCTTACTGCACCAACACCTGCAATCTCTTTTACAAAGATTTCTTCAATCAGTTCGCCGATACCAGCTTTGTAGAGGTCAATTCCGAAGATGTTTTCATTAGAAAGAATGGATTTAAGCTGTCCGTTGTAGCTTTCCGGTTTGCCAAATTCGATTCCTTTTAATTCTGCTTTTAATTCATCCAGCATTGGGTCTGCGGAAAGTTCAAACGCTTCTCCATTGTCATCAAGACCAAGAAGATATCGGCACCATCCAGCGATTGCCAGCGGGATTGCTTTTAATTTCTTTGCATCTCCGTATTTTTCCACATAAGATTTGATAGTTTCTCCGTAACGGATTCCAACTTTCTGAGAAGTATCTGTTGCAATACGCTGTGGAGTATCAGGCATAAATGGATTCGGAATACGAGTGTTGATAACTTCGCCTACGAACTCTGCCGGAGAAAGGATACCCGGGTCTGTAACAACCGGCATACCTTCTACAGGACCGATTTCATGAACCAGTTTGTTTAACTGTTCGTCTTTCATTTCGTCTGCAATTAAAGTATATCCTAATACACATCCGTAAGTAGCCAGTGCTGTATGCAGTGGATTTAAGCAAGTTGTAACTTTCATACGTTCTACTTTGTTTACAGTGTCACGGTCTGTCATGTAAACACCTGCTTTTTCAAGAGCCGGTCTGCCATTCGGGAAACGATCTTCAATTACCAGATACTGCGGTCCTTCTGCATTTACAAATGGTGCAATATAAGTCCTCTTAGAAGTAATAACCGGTGCAATCTCTTCGATTCCAAGTTCCTCTAAAGATTTGCATACGGATTCTGCCGGTCTTGGTGTAATTTTATCAATCATAGACCACGGGAAAGATACCTGTGCTTCATCAGAGATGTAAGCTACGAATTCATCTTCTACGAATCCTTTTTTGTTCCATTCTTCTGCCATTGTAAGAATAGAATTTCTCAGTTTTTCTCCATTGTGAGAGCAGTTATCCATAGAAACAACAGCTAACGGAGCTTTTCCTGCTTTGAAACGTTCATGAAGCAATGCGCATACAACAGCCATTGCAGAACCTGCTTTTTCCGGACCATTGTCGATATCGCTCTGGATGAATGGGAAATAAGTTCCATCTGCGCCTTTTAATGCATAACCTTTTTCTGTGATAGTAAAGGAAATCATCTGAAGGTCTTTATTCTGGAATATTTCTTTTAAACGATTCCACTCAGCCTCTACATTAGACTGTGCTTTGATTGCCTCTGTTAAAGAAGCAATTACTTTTTTATCTGTACTTCCGTCTGCTTTTAAGGTAACACCCAGAACCAGATTGTCATAAGGAGCGTAGATTTTGTCCACTACATCGAAGTCAAATGTCTCTACGCAGGTAATACCTTTGTCCATAGCTCCGTTGGAAATTAAAGTATCTGCGATTCCACCAATGAAGATACGGAAAATATTTCCGATTCCGAAATGTACCCAAGCTGGGGATTTCTTTGTTTCTTCTTTTACTTTTTCAATATCATAGGATGGAAGCACAACGCCTGCTGCTTCCCAGCTTTTCTTATCTTTAATACCGTCTAATGTCAGCTTCATCTTCATTTTCACCTTTCTATTCTTATTTACTATAATTATTTATTTTCGCTTTTTGCTTCTTTTTCGATTGCTTCCCATAATCCGCAAAGGTAAGCTGCACCAAGTGCTCTGTCATACAGACCGTATCCTGGCATTGCTTTTTCGCCCCAAATCATTCTTCCATGGTCTGGACGGATTGGTCCTTCAAATCCTGTTTCATATAAAGCTTTCATAACTGCATGCATGTCAAATGTTCCGTCAGAGCTTAAATGAGCACTTTCTTCAAAATCTCTCATTCCATCATTGAAACGAAGGTTTCTGATGTGCGCGAAATGAATTCTTCCTTTTAACATCTTAACAGTTGCAACTAAATCGTTGTTTAAGTTTGTTCCATAAGAACCCATGCAGAATGTAACACCGTTGTGTTTATTTGGCACCATTTCAATCAGACGTTTTAATTTTGCCTGAGAAGAAATGATACGTGGAAGTCCGAATACGCTCCATGATGGGTCATCTGGATGAATTGCCATGTTGATGTCGTATTTGTCACAAACCGGCATGATTGCTTCCAGGAAGTATTTCAGATTTTCAAACAGTTTTTCTTCATCAATATCTTTGTAAAGTTCAAACAGCTCTTTTACTTTTTCCATACGTTCCGGTTCCCAACCCGGCATTACAGTTCCGTTCATATTATTTTTGATAGCGTCGAACATTTTTTCAGGATCCATGCTGTCGATTACATCCTGATTATATGCAAGAACGGTTGTTCCATCTTCTCTCATACGGTCAAGTTCTGTTCTTGTCCAGTCAAATACCGGCATGAAGTTGTAACATACCATGTGAATATCTGCTTTACCAAGGTTCTCTAATGTTTTGATGTATGCTTCGATGTCTTTGTCTCTGTCCGGACCGCCGGTTTTGATTGCATCACTTACGTTAACACTTTCGATACCTGCGAGGAAAAGTCCTGCATCTTCAACATCTTTTTTCAGTGCAAGGATTTCATCCAATTCCCATACTTCTCCCGGCATTTTGTTATACAGTGTGGAAATAATTCCTTTTACATAACAGCTCTGACGAATCTGCTGTAATGTAACTGTATCATACTCTTTTCCATACCAACGCATTGTCATTTCCATAATAAACATTCTCCTTATCATTTTTATTTTATGTTTTCAGTTTATGTGTATCTCTTTCTCGTATACTAGTATGGTAGTATAAACTCAAAATTTTTTCAATTCACATTTTCACTATATATTTTTTTATTTTTCTGTGTATTTTGTACAAGTTTTTTTATTTTCAGTTTAAACCATTGACTTTAAGTCTTGCTTTTCAGTATACTAGTATGTAAGCTGTTAAAAGGATAACAAACTCTAATTTTCATCTGGTAAAAAACAGTTTCATAGCGTATAATTAGAAATTAGGGTATCATTTCTACTATTAGCAAAGAGAGGGTATTTTATATGATAATACTTAACAGAAATTCTTCTGAAACAGCAAGATCCTATGCCATGCGGGTTCTTTTATATAACATTATCCACGTTGAACTTCAGCCCGGAAGTGCAGTCAGTGAAAATGAACTTTCTTCTGCCCTTTCCCTTTCAAGAACCCCGATTCGTGAAGCTTTAATCGAATTAAACCGTATTGGACTTGTCGAAATTCTTCCACAAAGAGGAAGTTATATTTCTAAAATTAATTATGCAATTGTCGAAGAATCCCGTTTTGTACGTCTTGTTATGGAAACAGCAGTTATCAAACTTGCCTGTGAGTCTATTACAGATGACTACCTGCTTGCACTGAAACAAAACATTGAACAGCAGAAAGCCTGCCAGACTACCAAAGACGGAGACCGTTTTCTTGAAATCGACAATGAATTTCATCGTCTTATTTTTGAATGTGCAGGCAAAATGTGGTCCTATCATTTTGTAGAAGAACAGATGGTTCACTTTGACCGGCTTCGTGCACTTGCAGCAAAATCCGGATATGCGAAATCAACGATTCCGGATCACGAAGATATTTTATATGCATTAAAACGAAAAGATGCTGAAATGGCAGAAATTTTTATGACCCGACATTTGACCCGATATCAGACAGAAAAAACGGAAATTATGAAACAATATCCGGAATATTTCACGAAATAAAAAACAGAGGTGTATCGTTTTTAAGCAATACACCTCTGTTTTATTTTTTATCTATTAAGTTTTTGGCACATCAACAATACTCAAGATATGACGCAGTATGATTTCTTCATATTATTTCATAATTGGTTCTAACGCTTTAGCTAATTTCTCCTTCTCAGCCTCTGCTTCTTCCAGATTCTTTCCAAGTGTTGTGTAATAAATCTTAATCTTCGGTTCTGTTCCGGATGGACGAACAACAACAGTTTCACCGTTATCAAGTTTGTAAATTAAAACATTTGCAGATGGAAGTCCTGTTTCTTCCGGTTTTGTATAGTCTGTTACTTTGACAATCTGATGTCCGGCAATTTCTGTCAGTGGTTTGTCACGAAGTCCCTGCATTAATGCAGACATCTTATCCATTCCACTCAGACCCGGGAATTCAAAACTGTCTACTTTATTTAAGTAACGGCCATACTGTGCGTAGATTTCTTCCATTCTCTGTTTTAAGGAACTTCCGATACTTCTGTAATATGCAGCCATTTCGCAAATCAGCATAGAACCGATTACAGCATCTTTATCACGTACATACGGTCCTGCAAGATATCCATAGCTCTCTTCAAATCCAAAGATAAAGCGGTCTACTTCACCAGCTTCTTCAAGCTGTGCAATCTGGTCACCAATCCATTTAAATCCTGTCAGTACGCTTCTGAGTTCTACTCCGTAATGCTCTGCTACTGCATCCGCAAGTGGTGTGGAAACGATAGATTTTACTGCTACCGGATTCTTCGGCATTGTGCCTTTTTCGATACGACCTGCGCAGATATAGTCTAAAAGCAGTACACCAACTTCATTTCCTGTTACCAGTTCATAGGAGCCATCCGGGCATTTCATTGCAATACCAACACGGTCTGCATCCGGGTCAGTTGCAAGCATTAAGTCTGCACCTGTTTCTTTTGCCAGATTTAATCCTAATTCCAGAGCTGCAAAAATTTCCGGATTCGGATAACTGCAGGTTGTGAAGTATCCATTTGGATATTCCTGTTCCGGAACGATTGTGATATCTGTAATTCCGATATCTTTTAATACCTGAGTAACCGGTACAAGACCGGAACCGTTTAATGGGCTGTAAACCAGTTTAAGACCTGCTGTTTTGCAAAGACCCGGACGAACCTGACGAGATTCGATTGCTTCGTAAAGTGCTTTTTTGCAGTCATCTCCTACAAAACGAATCAGTCCTTCTTCCACACCTTCTGCAAAGGACATATATTTGGCACCTGTTAATACATCTGTTTTCTGAATCTCTTCATATACAATTGCAGCTGCGTCATCTGTCATCTGGCATCCGTCCGGACCATAAGCTTTATATCCGTTATATTTTGCCGGGTTGTGAGAAGCGGTTACCATAATACCTGCGTTACATTCATAGTAACGTGTTGCAAAGGAAAGTGCCGGTACCGGCATTAAAGCGTCATAAATTCTGACTTTAATTCCATTTGCAGCCAGTACACCTGCTGCATTTTTTGCAAATACGTCACTCTTTAAACGACTGTCATAACTGATTGCCACAGTCTGATTTCCGCCCTGTGTTTTTACCCAGTTTGCAAGACCCTGTGTTGCCTGACGTACCACATAAATGTTCATGCGGTTTGTTCCTGCTCCAAGTACACCACGAAGTCCTGCAGTTCCAAATTTTAATGCTACAGCAAAACGGTCTTTGATTTCTTCATCGATTCCTTTAATTTTTGATAATTCCGGATTCAAATCCGCATCTTCAAGGTCTGCTGCCAGCCAGCGTTCATATTCTTCTTGATACATTTTTAACCACTCCTACTATTCTATTTTTTATGTATGTATAAAACGTAACTATACTATACCATATTTTTGGTAAAACCGCAATAAAACCAGAGGACTTTACACCTATTTTTGTGCTCTTTTTTCGACAAAATATACAATGATTATTGGCTTTCTATTTTTTCTCACACTTTTAAGATTTCCCCAAAAGCCCTTAAAAAATAAGTTGCTTCTACAGACTGATGCAGACCCTCTTTCTGGCGGTTTTCAATCATTTGATACACTCGTTCATGTGCTTCATACAATTCTTCTTTCCTTCCGGACTCTAACATTCCCTTTACTGATTCATATCTCGTAGAATATGTGAGAACGCGCATAATTGCGTTTATTTTAGAAATCATAGAGTTATGTCCCATATCTGTGATTGCATCATGAAACTCGTTATCTGCCTCAAATACAGCATCTACATCCGGATGTTCTACCATAATTGTTTCTTTTAAATGAATCATTCTTTCTTTCAGCTGTGCAATCTCTTCTTCACTGCATTTTTCAACAGCAAGACGCATCACACCTGTCTCTACCATTGCTCTTAATTCATGCAGTTCCTGTTCATTTTGCTGATTCAAGATAATTCCATAAATCATTGGGTCAATCAGACTTTCTGAGAAGCCATTACATACAAAAGTTCCTTCTGCTCTTTTAATTTCTAATACCCCAATATAAACCAGAATCTTTATTGCTTCACGTATGGAATTGCGTGCCACTCCTAGCTGCTCTGACAGCTCCATTTCTGTAGGAATCTTATCTCCCGGTTTTAATTCCCCACTCAGCATCGCCTGTGTAAGACGGTCAATTACACGCTGTACAACTGATGACCGGTTAATTTTTTTTAAGTATTCAGGCATCGCTCATACTCCTTTCCTCGTTTTTGTGTAACATTGGATGTTGTTCATTCCATTATACTTGGTACGATTCGATAAAACAACTAATTTATTCGTGATGTACACCAAAATTTTTGATATTCACATCATACTTTAATCGAATAACAGACCAGATCCAACAAAAATCCGGTCGTTTGCAAGCAAAATCGCCTGCAAATGCCGGATTTTTAATATCTTTTTATTCCTCATCAGCCCTAAAATTTGTTTAGGGGAGATTTTTTCGAAAGTTCACAACCATGGCATCCCTGCCATGGCAAATCTCTTTTTGTTTTTTATGTTCTAATTTACTATCTTAATGCACCATCGGAACCAAAGTTATATTTCTTTCCTCCAATAGTCTGCCAGCCGGTTCTCATTGCTCCGTCATTTGCTCCGCCAAAGTAATATTTCTTTCCTCCAATGGTCTGCCATCCGGTCTTCATTGCTCCGTCATTTGCTCCGCCAAGATAATATTTCTTTCCTCCAATGGTCTGCCAGCCGGTCTTCATTGCTCCATCATTTGCTCCGCCAAGATAGTACCATTTGTTATAAATTTTCTGCCAACCGGTCTTCATCGCTCCATCATTTGCATGTCCGAGCCAATAATATTTGCCATAGACCTTTTGCCATCCGGTCTTCATCGCTCCATCATTGGAGTGTCCTAACCAGTAATACTTACCATATACTTTCTGCCAACAGGTTCTCATCGCTCCATCACTTGCCAACCAGTAATATTTACCATAAACTTTCTGCCAGTAAGTTTTCATCACACCGTCATTACCAAACCAGTAGTAGGAGTCATAGATATAATTCCAGTACCGAGCCATATCTCCATATTCATCAAAATAATGAGCTTGATCATAAATATCCCAATACCAGTAATTTTTCAGTGGTACTCCAGAATTATCTAAGACGTAAGTATGATTAACTCCATCTATTTCAATTTCAAGCATTTCATAAGACATGTATTCCGATGGAACTTCAAGCCCTTCAATCGGGAATCCTTCATCATTATCATAGTCTCCCTCTTTCATAAAATAATGATAGCTGTCTTCTCCTGTCATTCCATCTGACCATACAAGATAGTATCCTCCTTCTGGAATTCCTGCCGTTCGATCATTATAATCTGCACGAAGATAATATCTTAAAGGAATCTCTCCGAATTCATATTCATATCTGAGCCCTACCATGTATGCTCCGGTATCTAACGTATCCGGCACTGCATTCGGCTCATCACTATTATAACATCTCCAACGCCCGTCATTTGCTGTATAAACCCATTTGCTTTCAAGCTTATTCTTCGTATGTGCATTATCATAGTTACGATAGATTACTTTTTGAATTTCTCCACTGTAAAAATTGGTTACAATTTCCTGTGTCCACTCATCGCCTTGCAGCACTTCACCGGTCGACATCTCATCAGACCAGCCAGCCTCCACAGCAGCAGCTGCCACCGGTGCAGGTACAACCGAAGTGACCCCCAATCCAAGTGCTAAAGCAACTGCCAATCCCCCTAATCTTTTTCTCTTCATAACGTTTCCTCCTCTCGGATTATTAGTACTTATATTGTACTATATTCTTCGAGGTTTTCCAACGTTTTTTCTGAAAATTTCTTAAAGCTTTTTAATTTTAACAATTATTTTCATTAAGCTTTTTTTCTATCGCACGAATCCGAATATAATAACTAATGCAAAGTAACAAAGCCGCTCCACTCCAGGCAGCAATCTCGGCAAAAAAGATTCCATTTTGACCGATAAAAATCGGAAGAATCAAGGCAGCACCAATTCGCATCAAGAACTCCGCAAATCCACTTAACATTGGAAGCAAGGTATCTCCAAGTCCCTGAAGTGCCGAACGATACACGTATAAAAAATATAACACCCACAGCATCGCCGCCATAATAGAAAGATAATGAAATGCAATCTCAAGTACCGCTTCGATCTGGTGTTGCTCTCCGGAGAGGAACAAGGATAAGATTGGTTTTCCAAATAGAAACATTGCAATGGAAATCACGATGGAAGTCACAAGCGAAATCAAAAGACTAACCCGAACTCCACTTTTAATTCGATCAAATTGCTTTGCTCCTAAGTTTTGTCCGACATAAGTTACGATTGCATAACCATAAGAAATTGCTGCCATCTCAAGCAAGCCATACAACTTATTAGTCGCAGTAAATCCGGCGACAAACAAGAAACCATAGCCATTTATTACATACTGAACAACCAAGCCTCCCACTCCGATAATAATATTTTGAAAAACTACCGGAATTCCCAGTTTCAGTAAATTCAAATCCAGTTTTGTCTCATGCTTAAAATCCGATTTTGCTAACTGTACCAGCTTAATCTGCTTTAAAATTACAAAACAATAGATTGCAGAAAACAGCTGTGCAATAACTGTTGCGATTGCTGCTCCGGCAATTCCCCAGCCAAACACAGCAACAAACAATAAATCCAGTACAATGTTGATAATCGATGCAATCAGCATTGCCGTCAATGGTGCTTTACTGTTTCCAATTGCCCGCAGCTCACAGGCAAACATGTTATATGCCGTTGTAAATGGAATTCCACAAAAGATAATCCGCAGATAAAGCAGTGCCATTCCAATGATGTTTTGCGGGGTATGCAGTCCGGTCAATGCCGCTGAAGCCAACAGCTGGCTCAAAGCAAAAACCAAAACGGCAGTAATCGCAGTCAAACGATAACTATGCGCAATTACTTTTCTTAAAGCGACTCCATTGCCTGCACCGTAATGCTGCGAAATCAAGATCGAAAATCCCTGCGTAATTCCTGTTGAAATGCCTGTCACAATCCACATCAAAAAATCAACTGAGCCAAGCGCTGCCAAGGCCTCTACACCTGCAACCTGACCGACAATCATAGTATCTACCATAGTATAAAGCTGCTGGCAAATGTTTCCAAGCATTAACGGAAGCGCAAAAAAGAAGATTAACTTTGCGGCATTTCCCGAAGTCATATTTTGTGTCTGTGCCTTCATAATATCTCATAAATCCTTTCAAAAAATACGTTTTTTATCCTTTCAGATATTAACTCTATTCTACCATATTGCCCTGTAAAACGGAAGAAAAGGGACTGAAATTCAGTCCCTTTTTTTATGTGTTTTTTTCTCCGGAAGCACCAACATTGCAAGCGCTGCTAATACGATAATTAACCCTGTAATGGAAAGCACAGTTGGGATTTCTCCAAAAAAGCAAATACCAAATACCATTGCCGCAACCGGTTCACATGAGCACAAAATGGATGCCTTACCTGCATCCATATGGTCCAGTGCCACTGTGTAAAATGCATATGGAGCCACCGCAACACATAAAGAATGCACCAACATAAACCCCGAATGCGGTAACGGATTTTGCATAATATACTGCGCCACATCGCCCCATTTTGCAAACGGAAGCAGGATTACTGCAATTGAAAGGATACTATAAAAAGTAATCGTAAGCGCCGGATACCCACGTCTCATCCCAACTTTAGAAAAGATGCTGTACATCGCATAAAAAATGGCGCCGACACTTCCGACTAAAATTCCAATCCAACTCCAATGCATACTCTCATTTGTTTCAAAAATCCCACTTGTCAACACGCAGCCACAAATTGCTAAAAAAATACTTAATACTTTTCTTCGCGTAATCGCTTCATGAAAGAGAAAAAATGCAACAATCATGACCACAATCGGAGAAAGTGCAAGCAGCACCGCTGCAAGCGAAAGCGACAACTCATTGATAGCAAAATTGTAACATACATTCACACCAAGTGACCCAAGAAGCCCTGCTCCAATAAAAATCCAGCAATCTTTTAAATGAATTTTAAAATACTCCGGATGCGAATACGCAAGCCAGATTCCAAGCAACAGTACTGCAACAATCAATCTCGAAGCCACAATTGTGGTGTTATTCATATTTCCGCTCAATTTGCGCACAAAAATCCCGGCAGAACCAAAACAGATTCCGGTAATAATTGGCATAAAACCATATAATTTTTTCATTTTTTACCAACTTTACTCTCATTAACAATACTTTTTCAGAATTTCATGCATCTTCTCAAACTGCTCTTCCATCTCTTTTACCAGGCGAAACTGTGTTCTTGCGCGCACCAGATTGTGCTCCGGATATGACGTTTTAAAGTATACATCGCCCTGAAGGAAATCCGCAAGAAAACGCATTCCACACTCTAAAGTCATCAATCTGGCTCCCCATGGAAGGCTCTCAATTTCTGCCGGAGTCAGCACATCTTTTGCCATCTCCAGATATCCCTTCACATAGATTTCATAAAGGTTGATATCAAAGTGTACTTTGTCCAAATCTTTTTCATCTTCTTCTGCGGTAGAGGCGCCAAAACGAATGGAATCGCCAAAGTCGTTACACGCAAGCCCCGGCATAATCGTATCCAGATCAATGATACATAAGCCCTGATCCGTATCTTTATCAAACAAAATATTATTCAATTTTGTATCATTATGTGTCACACGAAGCGGTAAGACTCCCTTTTCTAACTGATCCATCAAAACATTACAATCTGCTTTACGAGAAAGCACAAATTCAATCTCCGGATGGCATAATTTGGCGCGATTTTTCACATCTTTTCGCTGCGCATCTTCAAAATCACGAAAACGCTTTGCAGTGTCATGAAACTGCGGAATCGTCTCATAAAGACTGTCTGCTGGATAATCTCCCAGTTGCTTTAAGAAATGTCCAAAACTAAGTGCAGATTGATAAAACTGCTCCGGACGCTCCACCTGCTGATAGCACACGGAATTCGGTACATAATGCAGACAACGCCATGGCTGTCCCTTCTCATCCTCAAAATAAGTATCGCCACTCTTTGTCTTAATATAAGATAAGGATTCTCTGTCTAAATCGCCACCGTCCTGACGAATAATATTACGCAAATATTCCGTCACTCCAAAAATATTTTCCATCACCTGATCTGGATTTTTAAAGACGTTAATGTTAATTCGCTGCAATACAAAGAGCGGCACATCATTTCCATTTTCATCCGGCAAATAGACTGCATAGGTCTCATTAATATGACCTTCTCCAAATGGCTTTACATAGCTGCAGCAATCGCCAAATCCAAACGCATAAATCGCATCTTCCAGACTTCGGCTATCTGCACCTTCGATGGTTCTTCTGGTAGAGAAAATCACTTCTCCTGCTTCCACTTTTCTGCCCGGCTCAATCACACAATGTGCTTTTACTACGCTGCCAAGGCCAACATGTGCGCCTTCTTCTACAATCGAATCATGGTCTACCACTGCACCGCTATTAATAAGTGCTGCCATTTTGATTGTTGTATTCATATTTACCACTGCTCTTTGCATAACAAAACAACCCGGCTCTAAGCGGACACTCGGACTGACGATTGCAGATGGATGTATGATTGCAGGTACTTCATACTCCTCTTCAAGCAATTTTTGGGTCCAAAATAAACGCATCTTGTTATTTCCAAAAGCTGCTACCGCTACTGAATAATCTCTATGATACAGATGATAATCGCAGCATCTGCCAATCACATCATCCTCCTTTGCGGTATCGTCTAAAAATAAGACTTCCTCATAACCAAGTGCCAATGCGGTTTCTTTTATCATTCTTCCAAAACCGCCTGCACCAAGAATTAATAAACTTTTCATTTTCCTCTTTCCTTCTTTTTTATTTTGAGAGCATACGCTCCGATTTGTATTCATAAACGTAAACCTATTTTATCATCTACTTCTCTTTTTTTTCAATAATACTTATTAAAAAAAGGGGCGTTTTTTTTGTGTGGACAAGAACAGATCTAAAAGCTGGTATGATCCACGCAAATTAGAAGCCTGTTTCAAACTGACCTGCTTCAGATCAAGCGAAAAGAATCGTTTGCAGAACTGTCTCACGATTTCCAATATCCAGTTGGGAAACGTTGTCTCGGACATCTTCGGCAAATCTGCTCAGGTGATACTGGATAAGATTTTGGAAAATCCCGCAGATACTTCCTTTGACCTTGAACCTCTTGTTTTCAAAAGTTTGAAAAAGAAACTTCCTGAACTTCATGATGCCATTGACGGATATATCACTCCAGAACAGCCGACCAACAATGAAAGTGCAGGTAAGAAAAAATCTGTCCGAATTTCCAAGGCTGGAGGCTTCTTACCGCATTATACCACATGTTAAAGAACAGAGAAAACTATAATGCAGAACTTTATCGAAAATCCAATTTATCACCTGTGGATCGTGAAATAACCCTGGTTTCTGACACTCATGATTGCCAGAAATCAGGGTTATAAGATCAAGTCAGCAACTACATAGCCTTAATATATACATACAATATTCAATTTTTAAAGCGGTCACCGTAAGATGGCTTGTTTGTGATGAGATTAAGGTAATGGATATCCTCTACTTCTCATTTTCAATCTTACATTCTTCTAAAAACTGCCACCAGCCTTGCGCAGCTGGTGGCAGAAATATTTTTATACTTAAAGGTTCGTGAATCTACTCTTCACTTAAATAGTATTTTCCATATGCATCTGCTGCTTTGATTGCTGCAAACACAGTCTCCTGTGTAACTTTAAATGGCATGTTATGAAGTGTATCATTTTCTGCACATGCAGCTTTTGCAACTTCCATCAGCTGCTCATCCGTTACATTTCCAGCACCAAGTTCCTCAAGTGTTACCGGAAGACCTACCTCAATGCACCAAAGGATAATTTCTTCCAACTCTTCCTGCGGAATATCTTCCAATACCAGCTGTGTCAAAGTACCAAACGCAACTTTTTCTCCATGGTACATATGATGACACTCTTCTAACACAGTAAGTCCATTATGAATAGCATGCGCTCCAGCTAATCCCGCACTCTCAAATCCAATTCCAGAAAGCAGCGTATTGGCTTCAATTATCTTTTCTACTGCCGGAGTACATACACCTGCCTCCAGCGCAATTTTTGCTTTAGCTCCTTCTTCCATCAACGTATTAAAGCAAAGCTCTGCTAATGCCATAGCTGCACCTGTGGTATTTCCACCTGCACAAGAAATTGCCTCACTTCTCTTGCACGCTCTCGCCTCAAAATAGGTTGCAAGCGCATCTCCCATACCAGCCACGGTCAATCGAACCGGAGATTTTACAATAATTTCGGTATCCATCAAAACTAAGTTTGGATTGGCCGGAAGGAACAAATACTTTTCAAAAACCCCTTCTTCTGTGTAAATTACAGATAATGCACTACAAGGAGCATCTGTAGACGCAATTGTCGGACAGATAAAAACCGGTGTCCCTGCATAATGAGCCACTGCTTTCGCTGTATCAAAGATCTTACCTCCACCTATACCAATGGTAAGATCACAATCATTCTCTTTTATGATTTTTATCAGACGATCAATTTCACTGTTACAGCATTCTCCATTAAAATAATCAAAAATCACTTCACTGTCACTTTTTGCAAAACTGTCTTCAATTGTTTTACCAATTCGCTTATAGCCACCCTGACTGATTAAAACTAAAGCTTTTTTACCCACTTCTGCTGCATATTTACCTATGTTTTTCATCTCACCTGCACCCTGAACATACTTAGAAGGGCTGATTAAGATTTTCGCCATTTGTATTCTCCTTTCTCTACTTTAATATGTTTCCACTTTCTATTATACTTAGTTCTCAAGTTTCTGTAAAGTGTGATGTTCAGACAACTCTATTTCTTTTCCATCAAACACTTCATATTTCACTTTATTTGTATTTACTTAAAATTAGGAACTTCTTTTAATTTAAGATCTGCAATTCCTTGTTTATATCCTTGTGTTAAGCGCCACAGAAACTCTTCTTCAAACGCAACTCCTACTGCCGACACATCCGATTGTTCAATTATACCATAATAGGAATGTGAATTAAAACAGTTTGTTATTTAAAGTGGATTATACTAATCTATCGCATTTAAGCCACTTCCCCAGATTACAACTCCACTTTTACTGTCAAGTGCAGTAAATGTCATGACATATTTCTTCCCATCTTCATCCCACTGTTTTAAAGCAATCCCTTTATACTCTGCCTCGTCGGTCTTTATGGTAATATTATAATCTCCACTTAATTCCCAAGTTCCCTCAAGAGCCCCACTTATCGTATTGTTTTTATTCAATACCAGTTCTTCAGACTCTTTCATATCCGGAGAGATATCACGTCCGTGGTTAATATATTTATACGTTCCAACAAGCTGTTTACTTTCCAGTTTTTCTGCACTTTCTTCGGTATAGCGGTATGGCGCAATAACCGGCCAGCCTTCTTCATTAAAAAACATCTGGTGTACACGCACTTCATGAGTTTCTCCGCTATTTTCAAATCGTGTGTGATAAATAATAAAATATTTTCCGGTTTCTTCCTGATACAGACAGGAATTATGACCTGGTGAAAGATAGCCTTTTCGATCTTCTCCTTCTTCTCCTTCTTTCCAGGTAAATTTATAACCACCCATTAATTTTGTTCCGTACTGTTCTGCCGTTGCATCACTAAAGGCACTTCCCGCCGGACCTTTACAATCTTTCATGTCCTGTCCCATGGAATCTACATAAGGACCATTCGGGTTCTCGGAACGACACACACGGATATTATAGCCTCCATCTGAATCTAAGCCTCCAAACGATAAGAACATATAATAATATCCGGTTTCTTCATTATAGATGACATAAGGAGCTTCAATTCTTAGATGATTTCCTCCAAGCAGTTTTTCTCCATATCCGCTCTCTAAAGGCATTCCGCTCTCTGCATCCATTTCTTTTACAAAGATTCCTCCGGAATAAGAGCCATAAATCATCCAGAGTTTCCCTTCTTTATCATAAAATACAACCGGGTCTACCACATTTGGGTCTGTTGTCGCCTGATACAGATTTCCATCTTCGTCCTTCTCACTTGCACTCATTCCGGATTTTAGCATAATTCCCTCATTGCTATAAGGTCCTTCCACAGAATCTGAAACTGCTGTTCCAAGACAGGATAGCGGAGAGTCCCCTTTGCAATTACAATAATATAATTTATAACTTCCTTCGTTTAATTTTATGACGTCTGGAGCCCAAAACGTATTGCTCTGTGACCACTCAAATGCTTCTTTCATTTCTTTTAATACATTTGGAATCACCGTATTATTATTTTTTACTCCCTGATTGACATACGTCCAGTTCATTAAATCCTCTGTTTTTGCTACTGCAAGATGTGAGCCAAAAATATAATAGCTTCCATCTTCTCCCTCTATAATCGATGGGTCATGAACCGATACTTCAGAAAATTCTTTTTCCACCGGAGTATCTGCTTTTAATTTTTCTTTTTGTGCGCCACAACCTGTCATTAACATGAGAGACATTGCAGCAAACACAATTACTATTTTTTTTCGTTTCATAAATTAAATCCTTCTCCTGTAAAAAAAGCCCAAATGGATATCATCTACCTTCTATCCATTTGAGCCTTTTCTTATTTTTTTGCTATTTCCATCGGACTATAGGCAATCCGAACTTTAATATCCTGATTATAATTTCCAAATTCACTTCCGAAAATGGTAATTCCACCGATATTTTTTGCATCTTCTTCAATTTCAAATTTAAATCTTACCGTGCTTTTATAATCCAGATTAAATTGATTAATTGTAACATCTGAGATTTTCAATCCATCTACAAACGTTCCTTTTTTATTAATTACAATCATCTTTAACAATCCATACTGGTTCCAGTTTGGAAACCACCAGTCCGGTGTAAAGATTCCCTGTACATCTCCATAGTCTCCCGGGCTTGTCCAAGTACCGATTTTTACATCATTCAGGAAAATTGAAATATCCGAAGGCCAGTCATTATTAATTCCCGGTGCCTCTGAACTGATTTCAAGAGAAACCGTAATCTGGTCAATTTTGGTTGCACTCGGCAACAGATTTGGAATCATATACTCAATATAACCTTTTGTAAACCACAAAATTCCAGCATTGATTCTATCCGGATGAGAAAAATAACGTGGGTCATCTACCTCTCCGACAATTGCCTTACTTGTAGCAAGTCCACAGGTCGGATATACATTATAATCCGAATAATGTCCTACTTTCACTTCCGTGTTATAAATATTCTGGTCTTCTTCGGTTTCTTCAGATTCTACATCAACCACAATCTTATCAACTGCAACTTTACAGATTTTCTGATTTCCATGTCCTCCGCGTTCTGTCATAACCTGAATGATTCCACTTTCTTCCAGCTTTTTGATATGACTGGTCAGCGCACCATTTGTAATTCCAAGACTTGTTGCAAGTTCATTCATGTTCATCTCATGGTTTTCCTGAAGAAGCTTGATAATATTAATTCTCAGTTCTGAACCAAGCGCCTTGAAAACCTCCAGGCCCTCGTCCAAATTTTTCACATGCAACATCTTATAAGTCCTACTTTCTCAGAAATAAATACCTCGTATCTTCAAAATACCTTTAGATTGGTCTAAAGTATACTATACCACGAATTTTCCCCAATACGCAAGACCTAAGTTGTTGATTCCGGTCAGCACATACCCTTTTTTTTGATTTTCAATATCACAGCATGAATAAATAATTCCATTCTGAAAATATTCACTCTCTTTATCCAGTGTACAGACCTTTGACTGTTTCATATTGTTATCAAATTCATCAAATATAATTAATTCCCAGTCGCCTTGGAGCTTTTCCATATCCGGTTTCGATACCGGCTCAAAGTTCTCTCCCTGATATGGTTCTGCACCAAATACCGGCCAGTCATTGATAAAAAACATCGGCCGTATCATCATATAATGAATCTGATAGCTATCCCTGTCTTCTGCTTCCTCATAAATACGATTTACCTTTGCACCATCCCGTACATGATGCACAAAATAATAATGTTCCGACTGTGGGTCATAAAATGGGACACCATGTCCCGGTCCACGAAATCCTCCCCACTTCCAGTCTTTTTTTGCTTTACCCGCTCTTGGATTTACCGCTTCAAACTGATAACTCCCTGCAAGTTTTATCCCCATTCCTTCTTCTACAAGTGAATTTCCGTGCCAGTCCAAATACGGTCCTGTCACGCACCTGCTTCTTCCAACACGGATGTCATAAGTATCTCCAAGCCAGCCATAAGACTGAAACAGATAAAAATAACCTGTCTCAGGCGCATAAATGACCGATGCCCCCTCCGGTCCGTCAATCAATGACTTTTTTGCTTTTCTTGAGATACAGTTGCCAAGCTCCTTCGCATCGTTTGAGAGAGAAAGACCACTTGTGGCATCTAACTCTTTGATATAAATTCCACCAAAGAAAGAACCATACACTAGATAACACCTCTCGTTATCCCAGATAATATGTGCATCAATTGCATTTGGTGCTGTATCATCCGTCCCCCAGGTATCTGCTACAATTCCTCTGTTTTCAAACGGTCCAAGCGGATGTTTAGAAACTGCAAGCCAGATTCTTGATTCCGAACTGCCAAATGCTTTTGTTGCTGAATAATACATCCGGTATTCTCCATGTGTATATTCCACATAAGGAGCCCAGAAATTCACAGTCTGTGGATACTCTCCGTTGTCTCTTCCTTCTTTGATGGCCTTTTGGGAAAGCGCAATTCCTTCATATTCAAAATGAATCAAATCTTTTGAGCTTCTGACCGGAATTCCGATTTTTTCTGTCAGCCCATCTTCCGGCTGATATACATCCGTACTATAAGAGTAGTATTTTTCTGTCACCGGATCCCACATCATAGAAGGGTCATGGGACCACAGAGATGCATTTTTAAAAACGCTGCCTTCATTTAATGTTAATATTCCTGTTTTCAAAATTTCTCCTCTTTTTAAAAAAGGGCTGTTTTCAGAATATCTGAAGACAACCCTATCTCTTTTTCTTTTCTTATCCTTTTACACCGGATACAGCCATAGATTCAATAATGTAACGCTGGAAGAAGAAGAACAACAACAGCGTTGGAAGAATCGAAAGCACTGACGCAGCCATAATCAGAGGATAATCACTGTTTACCGCATAATATGCATTAAAGGAACGGATGACAACCTGTAACGTAAACCATTCTTCATTCTGAATAAAGATGGTTGGTGCAAGGTAATCATTCCAGATTCCCATAAACCAGAGAATCAACTGTGTCATTAATGCACCTTTCATCAACGGAAGGAAGATGCTCCAGTACATGCGGAAGTAACTACATCCATCGAGTTTTGCAGCTTCTACGATAGAATCCGGAATACTGGTCAGATTCTGTCTTAAGAAGAAAATGATGCTTACATTTCCGAATAATCCCGGAATGATAAGTGGAAGCAGACTATTTGTCCATCCCATTTTTGTAAACATTACATACTGCGGAATCATAACAACTGCAAATGGAATCATCATCGTTGCAAGAAGTCCTAAGAAAATACCATTTTTTCCTTTGAATTTTAATTTACTAAAGGAAAATGCTGCAAGGGAAGAAGTGAATGCTCCCACTACCAACACCGGTATTGCAACAGTTAAGGTATTTCTTAAACCTCTTAAAAATTCCGGTTTCTGCAATACTTCAGAGTATTTTCCAAATTTCCAAGGGTCCGGAATAATACTAAAGTTTGCAGAAAGAATCTGGTTCTTTGTCATAAAAGAACTTAATACCATGTACAAAAGCGGGAATACCATTGCAACCGCTCCGATTAAAAGCAGTAAAAATATAATGCCATCTATCGTTTTTGCTTTTTTTGTTTTTACTTCTGAACTCTGTTCATCTAATTTTGCCATATTCCCACCTCCTTACTCGATTGTCTTAACCCACTTATCCTGACCCTTAAAGTTAATTGCTGTTACAATAAAGATTAAGATAGCAAGTATAAATGCCATTGCAGAACCGTATCCCATCTGATTATTTCCAAAGGATTTATCATACATATAGAATACAACGGTTGCCGCACTGTAGTTTAATCCACCATTTGGAACCATAACAAGTACTTCTACAAATACCTGGAATCCTCCAATCAAACCGGTAATCAACAGATAGAATGTAACCGGTGATACCAGTGGAAGTGTAATGTGACGGAATAATCTCCAGCCGCTGGCTCCATCAATTTTTGCTGCTTCATAATAGTCTCTTGGAATACTCTGTAAACCGGACAGGTAAAGGACGATAGAACCACCAAGTCCTTTCCATACCATGAAAATAATCATGGATACTTTTACCCAGAACTGGTCACCTAACCAGTTTGGTCCGTGTATACCGGATACCGCTTTGATAATACTGTTTAACAGACCATAATCATAGTTGAATACCCACATCCACAGAATTGCAACTGCAACTAAGGAAGATACAACCGGTACATAGTATAAAGTACGAAGAATCTTAATTCCTCTCATTTTACGATTCATTCCAACTGCAATCAACATAGCCAGTGCCATTCCAATCGGAATACCAAGCATGTAAACAATGGTATTTCCTAATACCTTCCAGAATTTTGCATCTGTCAATAATTTTGCATAGTTCTGAAATCCTACAAAATTATCTAACATGCTGTTCATACCATTCCATTTTGTCATACTGGCAATCAGTGCAAACACAATCGGGAATGCCATGAAAATACAGAAACCAATGAACGGCGGTGCTACAAATGCCAGTCCCCAGCAATGTTCTTTATATGCCGCACGGTTCATTTTTTGCTTTGTTTTCGTTTTGCTCATCTCTTCCGCTCCTTAATCTTTAAGGAAGCAAAGCCGGAATAATCCGGTCCTGCTTGAATTTACTATTCTACACTCTCCCATGCTTCATCCAGAGATGCCTGCATCTGAGGCTGTACCTGCTCGATGTATTCATCTACTGTCATAGAGCCATTTTTCACGTTATCAAGTCCTTCAAGGAAAATGTCGTTCCATTCAGCATTTGGAGTATAAGTTGTTTCCTGGAATCTTCCCTCGTATTTGTCTGTTCCCTGTAAATAGTTAAAGAATACATTTACATTTGATGGGAATGCAAGTGTTCCATCTTCAATTGCTGTCATAAATTCACCGTCAGCAAGGTCTTTCATATTTGGCAACTGGATGGACTGTCCACCGTCAATACCACTGAGTTTTTTCTGTCCTGCATCGTCTGTACACAGATAAGAAACAAGTTCGGTTGCTTCTTCTTTGTTTTTGCTCTTTGCAGATACACAGAAACCAACTGTTCCGAGCCATGTCATGGATTTTCCGGTTGACAATGTCGGGTATGCACATAAATCCCAGTTGAATGGGAATGTTTCGTCATCCATAAATGCAGCTACGTCCCAAGTACCGCATGCATAGAATGCTTCCTGTCCGGCAAGCCATCTCTGGTATACACCAAGAGAAGCATCCTGTTCTACAGTAGGAGTCAGTCCAAGGTCTACTGTAAGGTCTACATATTTCTGAAGTGCTTCTTTAAATTCCGGAGTATCAACTGTTACAGTTTTGTGGTCATCGCTTAAGTAACTTGCTCCGTTTGACCATACGAATGGCTGAAGCATGAATGCGTTTGCAAATCCGCATCCCCACTGGTCGATTTCTCCATCACCATCTGTATCTTTAGTCAGTTTTTTACAAACTTCGATGAACTCATCGTATGTATATGGATTTTCCGGGTCCGGATAATCAAGTCCTGCTTCATCAAATAAATCTTTATTGTATGCATAAGCAAATACGGATGCATCTTTTGGAAGTGCATATAAATCGCCACTTCCTGTCTTATCTCCATCATAGCGATAGCTGTCTAAAGCTTCCTGTGCTAACATTCCATCTGTGCTGATTCCTTTTTTATCCAGAATCGGCTGAAGGTCTTCAATATATCCGTTCTCAACAAACTGTTCTACTGATTCCGGTCCAACATAAAAGATATCCGGCAAATCCCCTGCTGTCATCATACCTGTTAATGTTTTGGAATATTCGTCCTGAGTTGTAATCTGTACATCAATGTTTCCAATTGTATCTGCATGGTCTTTCTTATACTGGTCAATCATGCTTTTGTATACAGTTGATTCATGATCATTTGCAAAGATAAAAATAGAAAGGTTTTTCTTTCCGTCTGCTGTTTCTGATGAATCTTTGCTTCCGCCACATCCTGCTAAAAGTGATGTAGCCATTACTGCTACCAGTCCTGCTGAAACTAATTTCTTTAACTTCATTAAGGGCTCCTCCTCTTTCTTCGATAGACTATATCGTACTTCGTTTCTAAAGCCATACTAGCACTTAATTTTAGATTTAGCAATAGTTTTTTACATTTTTCTAAATATTCACATGATTTTCGCTTTTTTCTACAATTCTGTCATTTTGTTTTTGTGCATATTTTTCTAAAATATTTAGATTAGCCTAAACTATATTTCTTATGCAAATACCTCTTCCATTGTCTGATATTCAAACACCGGGAAATCATTTTCGTCATAGCGCACTTTCATTATCATCGCATGACGATTTGGGTCATAAAGCGGGTCTCCCACAATCTCATCATAAGGTCTTGCATGATAAACACAAAGGTCTGTCTCTCCATCTTCCGCTTTTACAAATGAATTGTGTCCCGGTCCAAACACACCGGCTTTTACATCTGTTTTCAGTACCGGATAGCGCAGTTTTGTCCAGCACGCTGGGTCTAACAGGTCTGCATCCTCATCGATAGAAAGCATACCCATGCAGTAACATTCTCCGGTTGCACTTGCTGAGAAAGTCATATAAATTTTTCCGTTATGTTTTAAAATTGCCGGTCCTTCATTTACCCAGAAATCAATTCTTTCCCAGTCATAATCCGGTGTTGTTAAAAGTACCTGAACGGTTGCAAGCTTGTTTGGTGTTTCCATTTTTGCAATGTACAGGTTTGAAATCTGTTTGCCAACCCCTGTTTTTTCTGCCCAGATATAGTAATAATCCCCTTTATGTTCAAATACTGTCGCATCCAGTGAAAATGCATGGAAAGAAAATTCATCTTCATTTGCTGCCTGCATCATTCCTAATTCTTCCCATTCATCTTTCATCGGGTCTTGTCCTTTACAATGAAGAACGTAAGGACGAATTTCCCAGATGTCATCTTTATCCCCTGCTGCGTAGTAAATGTACCATCCACCGTCTACATAATGGATTTCCGGAGCCCAAATATGAATACTCTGTGGTCCTTCTTCATGCTTTACCCAAAGTGTTTTCTCTTTGGCCTCTGCAAGTCCTTTTACTGTATCGGAAGAACGAAGCACAATCTTATCATATTCCGGTACGGAAGCAGTAAAATAATAAGTTCCATCCTGACTCTTATACACATACGGATCCGCCCTCTGTAAAATCAATGGTTTGTTGTACTTGGTTTCTTTATAGTTATTTTTGTTCATTCCTTTTTCTCCTTTTAGATTAATGTAAATTAATTTTATATTATTTAAATATAAATTTCAATAGTATTTTAGACTTTTGTAAAATATTACTGATTCCAATTCAGCTTTTTTGTGAATGATTTTGCGGCTTTTTGTTTGAATTTTATATTAGATTATTCTATAATATTATACAGAAACCAAAACATTTAAGATTTTACCGCCAAAAATGGCAGAACGGAGACGATTTTTTTATGAATCTTTTTACCCATGACAGCTTGCTGTCTCGATTTTTCTATCTTGTAGGAGATATCATCACCCTTCATTTTTTATGGATTTTATGCAGTCTTCCAATTATCACCATTGGAGCTTCCACTACTGCTCTTTATTACAGTTGTATGAAACGTATCCGTACGAAAGAAGGATACCCGCTTAAAAACTTTTTTTCTTCTTTTAAAATAAATTTTAAGCAATCCACACTTATCTGGATTGGGCTAATGATTATCGGATTTGTATTTTTTACAGACTTTCGAATTGCCATGGCACTTGAAAATACACTCGGTCGTCTGATGCTGGTGACCTGTTCCTGTTTTCTTATTCCATACCTTCTCATTTGCCTTTATATTTTTCCGGTACAGGCAAAATTTAAAAATACCATCTACGATAATTTAAAAAATGCTTTTTTTATGGCCATCCGTCATTTTCCATTGACTCTGCTTTTAATTGCAATCGATGCCACTTTTATTCTGCTTTTCTTTTCTTTCGTTCCATTTATTGGACTGGCACTTTGCTGTGGAGTCGGATTGCTTGGATATTTAAATGCGAATTTATTTGTTTTTATCTTTCGTAAATATGTACCCGATGAATTAGAACACGACCTGGAAATCTCCGGTGAACGATTTTAAGAGGAGCCCTTTTTATGAATACAAAATTCAAAAAGACTGCTTTGGAAGATGATGCAGAGATTTATCAGCACGGCACAAAATCAGCCACAAAAGACGATATCAAAAAATTGCCGCCCCAAAAACGTATCGCTTACTTTTGTGACTACTATCTGGCAAAATGCCTTGTGGTCCTTGCCCTTATCATCTGCATCACCCTTATTATATGCGCAAGTATCAATGGAAAACAACATACCCCCGTACTTTCTGTCGCACTCATCAATGAAGTCTACCTTTCGGATACGGATGCCCTTTGTGATGAGATAAAAGAAAGTCTTGAACTAGATGAAGATGCCATCGTAAACGTCACTTATTACAATCTCAACGAATATCAAAATAACATGTCTTATCTGGCTCATCTTTCTGCCGGAAGCGTCGATGTGATTCTTTGCTCTGAAGAATTTTTTACTGATTCTGCTCCACAGGGAATGTTTGCAGATTTAAGTACCCTGCTTTCAAAAGAGGAACTTTCTGCTTATTCCTCGCAGTTAAAAGAGGCTTCTATTGTTGATACCGACACAGACGGAAAAATCATTTCTAAATCTGAACCTGCTCCTATGGGGATTGATGCAGGAAATTATATTATCTGTCTAACTGAAAAAGGGGACAACCCAGAAAATGCGAAAAAAGCAGTTTCTTTCTTTACGACACACACAGACTGCCTGAACCCATAAATTCAGGTAGTTTGTGTGTTTTATTTTTGAAATAGACTTTTCCCTTTGTAAAATTTCTGGTATGGTTAAATAATATCAATTACAATATTCCTGCTTATTTCAATTAAATAAACTGGCCGAAGTAAAAGGCATGCCTTCTGTTACCTTCAAACAACGATAACGCCCGTTTTAACGATGCATTAAATCCAGAAAAACTCGAAGGAAGCTATACCTTAAATGGAGAGCTTAATACCAGTGTTACCAGTCCTATCGCAGATGCTGCCAATCAGTTAGGAAATGGCGGTCTTTCTAGCGCAGACGAAGCATTAAATTTATCAAAAAGAGATAACATAAAAAAGGGACGGAGTTTGTAGCTTGACTAAGCCACAAACCCCGTCCCTTTTTAGATTATTCACAATAACTTTTTATCAGTTCATAAATCTCATTTCTATTTTTTCCAAGCACCAGTTCTAATTCTGAATACAGGCGATTCTCCGCTATATCAAAGTATCTCTCGTCTACTATCGGTACTTTTTTGCGATGTCTCTGCAACAAGTTGCACAATTAGAAGTATTTTCTAATCTCTAAGAGGTTTTCTACGCATCCATATAAGATTTCTTTTAATGCTTCTTCTGGTTCTGTCTGGTCCGGAACCATCACAACTTTACACCCTGCACGATAGGCACTTAAGACTCCATTTGGAGAATCTTCCACTGCCATACATTCTTCTGGCAAAAGTTTAAGCTGCCTACAGGCATATTCATAAATATCAGGCGATGGCTTTCCGTATTCTACCATTGTTGCACAGATAATTTTATCAAAATATGGTTCTAAACCAATTTGTTTTAAGTATTTTCTGGCACGTTCTTCATCCGTTGCCGTAGCAATCGCACGTTTGACATTTTTTGTTTTTAAAAATTCAAGCAGTTCTACTGCTCCTTTTTTCAGTTCAATTCCATTCTTTTGAAGACATTCTTCCATGATTTCTTTTCGATAATTACGAATTGTAGTGTAATCCAGATTCTCATCATGAAACATCTCTTTTAAATGTTTTGGCGCATAGGGTCTTCCAAGAGAGCGCATACTAAGTGCCTGTTCATCACTCATCTCATATCCAAAATGTGCCAGTGCCTTTGGCCAGAAAATCCGGTAATATTTCTCTGTGTCAATTAATGTTCCATCCATATCAAAAATGACTGCTTTTATCATACTGATTTTTTCATTCCTTCTCTTTTTATTCTTCTGTTTTATTCTTCTGCCTTCGCATCAACCCACTCTACGGTATATTCTTTTCCGATTTGTTCTCCTACATTTTTCACATATCCTTCAATCAGGCTTTTCGCCCGTTCTTTTGCCTGATTTAAAAGATTTCCATTCTCATTTGCAGTTTCTTCCATGTGATTTTGCGCCTCTGCAAGTGCCTCGGTTTCTTCTTCTTTTGTGATTTTAGTCATAAATCCGGTATCGGTAAGAGGCTCTCCCATAGAATCCTCGTCTAAATCCACACTCAAAATCTCAGCATCCGGAATGGTCACCTTTACCACTCCGTCTTTGCTTGGTTTGGAAACAGACACCTTGCTGACATCTACCCCAAGTTCTACAATTCCACTGTACTCAGTCCAGATTTTTTTATATCCTGTTCCAAGCCATTTAAACAATCCGCTGGCTTCCGTCTCTGATTTTGCTACATTGTGATAATAGCATTTTAAAGTTGCAAGTTCACAGACGGATTGAATTGCTGAAAAATCAGCCTCTTTTTTTTCCTCTTTCTTATCTGCACACCCAGTAAGACACAGCATACTGATTACTAAAAGACAAAGTATTTTTTTTCGTTTCATTTTATTTTCTCCATTTTTTATCACACTTTACCACTGAATCGAATACCCTTCATGTTCAAGAATCGGTGATAGCAATGCTTCGATTACAGATTCCAGATTTTCCTGGGCTGTTTCATATAATTTATCTGAATGATTTGCCTCATTCATTGCATCTTCTTTACAAAGCGTAATGACTTCTTTTAAAGAAAGGTCTGGATTCTTTGGAATATAGCTAATTGAATTTTCATCTAGCGTTGCAATATTAATCTCTATCTTTGGAAGCACCGGTGTCACAGTCTTTTTTTCTTCATTGATTTTAAATGTCACCTCTTCCATGTTAATTCCGACTTTCACATTGGCATCATACGCAATATAGCAGTCTATCTCATCCGGATTTTCTTGATTATGTTTTTCTGCTACACCGTTATAAACAAACTCTGCGGTAGAAAGCTGGCTGATATTTATCGCATCTTCGAGTTGAGAAGATGTAATGGTCGTTTCTTTTCCTGCCTTGTTCATCACGCCCGGAAGTACCAGACCTACTCCTGCTGCAATTGCCACAATCAGAACAAGTAAGACAAGTTTTTTCTTCATAGTATTCTCCCATAATTTTAAAGTTTTCTGGTTTCCTGCTATTTTATCATATTTTATTAAATCTGGAAATACAATGAAAATGCACAAATGTTCTTGCAAGTCGAATATATTTTCTATATAATGATGTTTGTTGTGACTTTAGATTTACAAAGGAGAGAAACATGAACGAAAATAAAGAGTTCAAGCCGTATATTCCGGCTGAAAAAGTGACACCTGAATTTACAATCACTTCTATTGTAATGGGTATCCTTCTTGCAATTGTGTTCGGTGCAGCAAACGCTTACCTCGGATTACGTGTTGGTATGACCGTTTCTGCATCCATCCCGGCTGCTGTAATTTCCATGGGTGTAATTCGCGTTATCATGCGAAAAAACTCCATTTTGGAAAGTAACCTGGTACAGACTATTGGCTCTGCCGGAGAGTCTTTAGCCGCTGGTGCTATTTTCACCCTGCCTGCTTTATTCTTATGGGCAGCAGAAGGAAAAATGGATAAACCAAGTATTATTGAAATCACAATTATCGCTTTAATCGGTGGTCTGCTTGGTGTGTTATTCATGATTCCGCTTAGAAACGCATTAATCGTAAAAGAACATGGCGTACTTCCTTATCCGGAAGGTACTGCGTGTGCAGAGGTCCTTTTAGCTGGTGAAGAAGGTGGAGCAAATGCTTCTACTGTATTTGCCGGACTTGGTATTGCTGCCGGATTTAAATTCATTATCGATGGATTAAAACTGGTTCCAAGTGAAGTATCTTTCCGAGTAAAAGGATATGCTGGAGAAATCGGAACACAGATTTACCCGGCTGTTATGAGCGTTGGTTACATCTGTGGACCAAGAATTTCTTCTTATATGTTTGCCGGTGGTATTGTCAGCTGGCTGGTATTTATTCCGGCAATTGTACTGTTTGGTAATGATTTGACTTTATATCCGGGAACTGCTCCTATCGGAGAAATGTTTGCAGCCGGAGGCGCAAGCGCAATCTGGGGAAGTTATATCCGCTACATCGGTGCCGGTGCACTGGCAGCAGGCGGTATCATCAGTTTAATTAAATCCCTTCCTCTGATTATCCGTACGTTCCGTGACGCCTTAAAAAGTATGTCCGGTTCTAAAGGTACAGGAAATAAACGTACTGAGCAGGATTTAAGCATGAAATTCTTATTAATTGCTATCCTCATTCTGACTCTGCTTGTATGGTTAGTACCTGCAATTCCGGTAACTCTCGTTGGTGCGATTATCGTTGTTATCTTTGGTTTCTTCTTTGCAACTGTTTCTTCAAGAATGGTTGGTCTTGTAGGAAGCTCAAATAACCCGGTTTCCGGTATGGCAATCGCAACACTTCTGATTGCTACTATCATCTTAAAAATAACAGGTGACCATGGTGCGCATGGTATGCAGGGTGCTATCGCTATCGGTTCCATCATCTGTATTGTGGCTGCAATCGCCGGAGATGCTTCTCAGGATTTAAAAACCGGATATTTACTCGGTGCAACTCCTAAGAAACAGCAGATTGGTGAAATGATTGGTGTTATCGCTGCTGCTTTTGCAATCGGTGGTGTATTATATTTATTAGATGCTGCATGGGGCTTTGGTACTGAACAGCTCGGGGCACCTCAGGCAATGTTAATGAAAATGATCATCGAAGGCGTTATGGATGGAAATCTTCCATGGACTCTTGTATTCATTGGTGTATTCCTTGCAATCGCAGTAGAAATCGTAGGAATTCCGGTACTTCCATTTGCAATCGGTGTTTACCTTCCGGTACAGCTCAATGCTTGTATCATGGTAGGTGGTCTTGTTCGTCTTGTATTTGATAAAATGAACAAAGAGCAGAAAGAAAAAGATGCAATCATCAGCGACGGTATCTTATATTGTTCTGGTATGATTGCCGGAGAAGGCTTAGTTGGTATTTTACTCGCTATCTTTGCTGTATTTGGACTGAATGATGCAATCGACTTATCTTCTAAATTAAATCTTTCTACACCGGTAGCTAATATCGGAAGCTTAGTTGTATTTGCTCTGATTATATTAAGTTTATTGAAATTTTCCGTCTGGAAAAAAAGAAAGTAAATGATGAAAAAAAATAAAAATGTGATTTCAGAGAATTATCTGGAACGAAAACCAGCCCGGCCAGAAGGTATCTCCTGGTCGGCTGATGAAAATGGAATTGTTACACTCGACATTGAAAATACCGGTGCTTTTAACCGAATCGCACAAAAACTTTTAAAGAAACCAAAAGTCACACATATCCATCTGGATGAAATAGGAAGCTTTGTATGGCCTTTATTAGATGGAGAAAAAAATATTATCGAACTTGGAAAAGAAGTCGAAAAACATTTCGGTGAAAAAGCAAATCCATTATATGAACGCCTTGCCAAGTATTTTCAAATATTAGATAGTTATCACTTTGTTGAGTGGAAATAAAAATAGAGACTATGGTGTTTTAATATCTTTATACCGTAGTCTCTGTTTTTTATCTCTAGGATATTATTTATTTTTATTTCGATATTGTGTTGGAGACAACTGATAGCAACTTTTAAAAGCCTTTGAAAATTGAAATGGATTGGTATATCCTACAGCATAGGAAATATCGGATATCGAATATTCTGTTAACGATAACAATATTTTTGCTTGATTCATCCTTACTTTACGAAGGTATTCCCGCGGTGATTGTCCATATTCTTTTCGAAACAATGTACTTAAATAGTTTGGATGTACATGCAATATTTTTGCAACATCTTGAATTTTAATATCCTTCCTATACATACGATCCATATAGTTTTTTGCGTCTCTTGCTAGATTTTTTTCTTCTTTGGTTAACTTTCTACAATCTCCCTGCGTTTCTAAAAGTTGAGCAAACAGATGCATCATCCTGCTATTTGCTTCCAATGATGCTGAAAAATTCCTAATTGAAAAAAATTGATTCCCTGGGAAATCTTCTTCTTGATAAAATGTCACGTCCTGAATTCTTTTGTCCATCACTGATACTATAGACAAAATCCCTTTTTCCAACTCTTTTTCCGAAATTTGCAAATCTAAAATTTCATTTTCTCCAAACAACAAGTCTATAAATGCATTTGCATTATCAGCATAAAATCCTATCCATGCATATTTCCACGGATTTTGCAAAGAAGCTATATATTTTCCTTTTGTTCCCGCAGGGATAAAAAAGGCCTGTCCTGCATGTACCTTCAATCCCCCTTTAGCAGTACTTAAACTTCCTTCTCCTCTTAGTACAAAATGAAGCAAATGATATGGGCGCGCATGAAACTGCCACATATATCCTTTTTCACACTCTTGAATGCCACAGTGATGCATCTGCATAGTAGCTAATTCAAGTTTTGTTCTATCTAAAAAAGCATCTTTACTTCCAAGCATAATTCCCCTCCACGCCAATACCTATAGAAATATTCAAATTAATTTCCACTACTTTCATAATTCTCTAATCCATGCCTTAAACAAACCCCTGATAAATATAACATCCCCATACAAACTGGAATGATTAATAAATGTCCTATCGCTATATTATCCTTTTCCAGTATGAAACTTACAGGATAATAACTTACATATGTATATGGTATTACATATCCAAATATTCCTTTCAGCAATTTAGGATATATAGTAATAGGATATTTAGCCATTTCTCCTACAGACAGAATTAAATAATTTAATGAATTTTTGGGTCCTTGCATCCAAAAAGACATACAACTAGCAATCCAAATCATGCAAAATCTAATCAACGCTGCTATAATTAATGACCCAATAAAATAAAAAATTTTTAAAATTGTCCAATTTATTTTGCAGTTTATTATTCCAGTTAGTAATATTCCTAATGATATAATTATTTTATTTAACCCATCAAAATCTATCTTAGAAGTAACCATTTGCATTCCTACCGGAAGCGGTCTTACAAGAAACCTGTCAATTTCTGATTTATTTATCATCTGAGCAATTTTCCAAGCTCCTTGAAAAAAAAAGTTTACACAACCTTCTGAAAATAATAAATATCCATATAGTATTAAAATTTCCCATACGGACCAACCTCCAACTGCTGGAATATTTGCATAAATAATTCCAATAACAGCTAAATTTGATATTTGGGATAATAATGTAAAAAATGTCATCATTAAAAAGTCTGCACGATAATACATCAATGACTTTATATTTGTCAACTGCATCTTCCAGTATATTCTGAAATACATCTTATATTTACTCATGTTCATCCTCCATATAATGCAATTACAGAAGATGCTTTTTTCCAAAATATACTTCCCATTAAAAATAATACTATATTCCATACAATTTGAAAAAGAATCGCATTCCAACATTCCTGCCAACAAAATGTTCCATTAAATATGCTACACGGAATATATACTATTCCCGAAAAAGGCATAACTGTAACAATTTTTTGTAAAGTTTCAGGAAACAAAGCAAGTGGTACTAAAGCACCAGAGCAAAAGTTTGTTACTACTTCCCTTCCTTTTACAACTCCATATGCATTATCTGTATAAAAACATAGCATAGAAAATATATACTGTAAGCTAAATTTAATCCCCATTCCCAACAACATAGAGACTAACAACAGCAACAGGCGAAACCCTTCTATACCTTCTAGACCGTTTACTAATCCAAAGAAAGTCCCACACCACAAAAATGTAATCAGAAATTCTACACATGCAATCCCAAACATTTTAAAAAACATCATACTTCGATAGCTTAACGGTTTTAATAAATCTAATATAATATTTCCATTAATAATACTATTTGCTGTTTGCATTTCAAATCCAAACGAAAAAGTACTATTACATAAAAAAGAAACCAAAACATATTTTTTCATTACATTCCATGTATATCCATTAATTTCAGCATGATAAAAAAAAATACTTTTCCATACATAATAGAAAACTACCACTTGAACAAAGTTTGCCATTAATCCAGTCAAAAAATTTTCTTTATATGCAATTCCTTCTAAAAATCCGCACTTCATTAGCGCCAAGTATTTTCTCAAACTTACAGTCTCCTATTAAACAATTTTATAATGATTTGTTCTAAATTGTCTGCCTCTGGAAAACTTTCATATATTTTTTCAATCGCATCATCAAATAAAATTTGTCCTTTTTCTAAAATAATAAGCCTTTGACATAGCCATTCCATATCATTCAAATCATGACTGGTAAGTAAAATTGTTGTTTTCTTTTCTTTGTTTATATAACGTAGAAATTGATATACTTTCTGTTTAACTGCTACATCAAGTCCAATTGTTGGCTCATCCAAGAATAAGACGGGAGGGTTATGTAAAAGAGATGCTGCTATATCCGCTCTCACTCTCTGTCCTAAAGAAAGTTTCCGTGCTGGCTGATTCATAAACTCTTCTAATCCCAAAATCTCCTTAAAGATTTCCAAATTTTCGTTATAAATAACTGATGGAATCTCATAGATACTATGTAATAATTCAAATGACTCCTTTATCGGTATATCCCACCATAACTGCGTTTTTTGACCAAAAACAACTCCTATATTTTTAGCGTTTTTAATACGCTCTTTATAAGGGTCATTTCCCAAAATAGATATTCTTCCTTGCGTCGGTTTCATTATGCCTGTTAACATTTTAATAGTGGTAGACTTTCCAGCTCCATTTGCGCCTAAGAACGCTACGCATTCTCCCTGCTGTATTGAAAAAGATATTTTTTTCACAGCTTCTTTTTCATAGTATTTGGGTTGAAACAAATATTTCACCGTTCCTAAGATTCCATCTTGCTTCTCCGAGATTTTGTATTTCTTATGTAAATCTTTAACAATTATACTTTGCATTGGCATTCTTCTTTCTACAATGTATTATCACGTGGAATTTCTATGCCTCTCAATAGCTTCTTTATACAATTTTATTATCTTATAGATATTAACTTGCCATGTAAATTTTTCATTTAATATTTTATATCCGTTATTACCAAATTCTATCGCTTTTTGAGGACTCAATAATAATTCTAACATATACTGTTTTAATAGTTCCTTCTCATTTATATCATATGTGTAACCATTATATCCATGTTCAATCATTTCTGGCATTCCACCTACGTTTGATGCTATTACTGCTGTTTTTACTGACATTGCTTCTAATCCAACTGTAGCAAATGGCTCTTCTAAACTTGGTATCACAACACAACAAGATCTCGAAAAAATCTCTAATACTTTTTCATTTTTTATGTTATTATATATACTAACATGTTTTTTTATTTTAAGTTTTTCTAATAATTTTACAATTTGATTTTTCAAAGAACCATCACCTATCAAGTTTAAACGTATATCATTTTTCTTATTATTTTCATTTATACATTCTAGCATATTAGAAAATTCATAAATAAATGGAATAATCCCCTTAATAGTTTCAAATCTTCCGCAAAATGTAATTTCATTACTCTTTCTTACATTTGATTTTAAAAATTTTTCTTGTGCATTAATACTATTATATATCACTGTTACTTTCTCTTTATTTGTTCCATAACTTTTTACAATCTTCTCTCTAATAAACTCACTGACTGATATAATAATCTCAGAATTATTCGCTGCATATTCTCTCATATAGTATTTAATCGAAGTTTTATTTGCATGCATGGAATGAAATGTTGTTACCAACGGTATATCTAAACATTGGCTCAATATTTTTCCATACATTGATACATATGCATCATGCATGTGAATAATATCATAATTTTTATGTGGTAAAAATTTTAATATATTTTGAGCCGAATTTCCAAACACATCAGATACTTCCATTTCTATTTTATCATAATTATCTATTTCAAAATTTTTAATTTCTATCATTTTTTGTTCATTTGGAATATCTATAATTGTAATGCTTTTATCTTTTTTGTATATAACTTCGTTCGCTGACTTTTCATTTACCAATATACGATTTATAATAACTGTAACATCATTTCCTTTTTCTACTAAATTTTGAGCCAAAAAAAACACATGCGTTCCAATTCCTCCATATACGGGTGGATAATCTGGTGTTAAAATCAATATATTCAAAATATTAACCTCTCTTTATTCAAAATATTAAGCGTTTGCGAAATGCCACAAGCCGCATAAACACGGCATTTTTTACTATAAAAAACAAATAACCCCTCTCTGGATAGGGTATAATAGAGTTGTCGAGAAACTATAAACCATACACCAAGAAAGGAGTTATTCTGACATCTATGATAACATATAAACGGCTTTCTTGGGCAGATATTTTTACAGATTGCCAGGAAAAATTTGAAAATAACAAACCTGCGTTTCTATCCCTATTAGAAACTCATATCGATATTGATGAGATTATTCCGATTTCATTTCGAAATCATTTTTATTCATCAACAGGCAGAACCCGTAAATACCCTTTACAAGCTTTCCCGTGGGCTTTGATCATCCAACGTATTTTTTCTGTTCCCACGGATCAGCTGCTTTTAACTTTTCTTGCCTATTCAAAACCACTGCGTGAATTCTGTGGCTTTTCTAAAGTCCCAGATGCTTCTAAGATCACTCGTTTTAAACGGGATTTTATAGATGACATTCAGCTCGTTTTTGATAACCTTGTTGATCTAACAGAACCGATCTGCCAATCTATTGATTTGACCAAAGCGGATATGACGATCTTTGATTCTTCTGGCATTGACGCTTTCGTTACTGAAAATAATCCGAAATACGCAAATCGCATTATCAGGCAGCTGAAAGCTTATACCAAAGCGAATAACCTCGATAAAACCAACTTCATACAAATTATGGCTTATTAAAGTGTGCCTAAAACTAATAGTTATCCATTTCTCACTTTAGAATTCGTGCTGAGCACGAATTCTTCCCTGTTTAGATACAAAATTGCAAACGAGCATCGCGAGTTTCGCAATTACCTATTCAAAATATTAAGCACTTGCGAAACTCTGTTTTCTATGCTTGCTGTTTCCTATGAAAATGTAGAAATCAAGCACTTCTATACCAACAACCTCATGCATTTATAAATTTTTACAATTTTACTAGGCCTGAAAAATGTATCATATAAACATCAAATACTGTTTTTTCCTTATCCTATCATTTATTTATAAAGAACATTGTAGGTAAATAACCATCATGTACAGAATGAAATTCTTTTTTAGACAGCAAAATTTTTTCTGGTAAATCATCTACATTTTTATATGGTCCTTTACAATATGGATCTCTTTTATCCAATGTATGGTACCACAGATATCTGCGGTCAATTACTCCTCCTTTACATTTTTCTCTCAATACACACTTATTACATTCTTCTGGTATTACTTTTGTGATTATATTTAAAATTTTGTCTTCTATATTGTTTAATATATTTTCTTCCTGTATGTTCCCTACTATATACTCTTCATGTATTAAATATGTACTAGGTGTAATATCTCCATTTGCTAAAATTCGTAAACTATCTATACCAGACGGGTCAATAGAAGTTCTTCTTGTTAAGAGCGAAGAAAACAATGCATCATTTAATGTTAAAACCTCATATTTTTGAGCTATAAATTTTAATATTTCAATAAGGTTTTCATATGTTGGAATAAATTTTTTACTAATCTCATCAATTCCTTCTGTCGGCCTATAAAGATTCATTCTCAACTTAGCATTATAATCTTTTGCAATTTCAAAAAGACCTTTTATATTCTCTTCATTAAGATTTACCTTACTTCCAAGAAAAACAATTGTTGCATCTTTATTATTTTCCTTACAATACTTTAAAGTATTCAATGCCCAATTAAATGCTTCTTTTTGTCCTCTTAATTCTGCATGCTTTTCTGCTACACAAAAATCTAAAGAAACATCAAATTCATCTATAGATTTTGTTGCCATCTCATATAATTCGGTATTTTTTATTTTCTCACTAAAGAAACCATTAGTTGTAAGTGCCTGTCTAATATTTGGATACTTCTCTCTAATATAGTAAACCAGTTTAAACCAATCATCATTAATACTGTTTCCCCCATTTTACATGTAGTTGTTGTTGTTTCTTTTATTAAAATAATAGCATTACGCCTCTAACCTGTACATGTGTATTATATAAATCAATATGTTGATAGTATAATTATTAATATTCGCAAAAGTTTTCTATTTTTTATCTATTTTTTGTATTTTTATCAGATTGTATTTTATAAAAGAACTGTTATAACAATTTTTTATACTCTTCATCCGATACCGGCTCACACCATTCGCTTTTACCATCTTCTCCCGGAACTTCCACTGCCAGATGACTAAACCAGCTATCTGGTGTAGTACTCTGCCAATGTTTTACGCCTTCCGGAATATTGATGCAATCTCCCGGTTTCATCTCAACCGCCTCTTTGCCTTCTTGAAATAAAAAACAGCTCTTATCATGAAATTGAATTTCACGATAGGAGCTATTTTTATTTACTTTTATTATTTACTTTTTCTTTTTGACACAATTATCATCTGAGCTTATAATATCTGTAGATTTTTTTAATCCAACTTTAACGAAAGGACACCTTTTATTTATGTTTCAATGCCAATCCGGATACACCCTTCGCAAAATAAAAGACACCTGCTATTTACTGCCTTATGGTCAGCAAATCGCAGATCAACGAAAAGGCATGGTTTTGAATGAAACCGGAACCTTACTCTGGAATCTTCTGCAACACAATGAAGGCATGGAATTTGACGACCTTGTAAGTGCGATTGCCAGAATTTATCATTTAGACTCCGATTCAATTCCAATGCTTTGTGACGATGTGCGTGACTTTCTTACACAACTTCAAGCAAACGGAATCCTTGTAGAGGATCTCCAGCCAGTTTCCAATTTCACTACAATTTACTTAGAAATTGCCGGACTCAAGCTGCAGATTTATGACCCAAAGCAGCTTCTCTTAGAGCAATCGGCACTCACGCATTTTGACTCTTTTGGTTTTGAACCGGATTCTTTCCCAAATGCCAAAGCTGACCAGCGTTTTGAACTGCTTACAATTCCTCCGGCAAGCCACGCTTATGGAGAAGTACTGCTTCAAAACTCGGAACTGAGCGTATTTGAACACACCAATCATTACATCATCGTCTTTCATCCTATGCAAAATTTATATGAAGCGCATATGACCAAGGACGGAAGTTACGTCCGAATTTATTGCAAACCGGAACATTCCGATACTGCCGCTGAAAATTTATTTCATGCTATCCGTTTATTTTTTCTTTTTCTTGCTCAAAAAAACGGATTATTTGCGATTCATTCTGCCTCTCTTTTGTATCATCAAAAAGCATGGCTGTTCTCTGGTCATTCCGGAGTTGGAAAATCTACACATACTGCTTTTTGGAACACACTTTTTCAAACTCCATATTTAAATGGCGATTTAAATCTTTTAGGTTTTGATATCAAAAAAAAGCAGATGATGGTTTATGGAATTCCCTGGTGTGGAACTTCCGGAATTTTCACTGCACAAAATTATGAACTTGGCGGGATTGTCCTTCTCGGGCAGCATCCATCTAAAAATCATTTTGAAGATTTAAATGAATCAGAACAGATTCTTCGGGTGATGCAGCGAATGATTTCTCCAGCCTGGAAAGAACAACAGCTTTCTTTGAATTTGATGTTTGCTGAAGAAATTGTTTCCCGTGTACCTGTATTTTCTTTTCTATGTATGCCACAGCCTTCTTCTGCACAAAGCTTAAAAGCGGAAATTAACCTTTGGGAGGATAATCATTTGACATGAAAGAAAAAATTTCTCTTATATGGAAACACTTCAGGCAGGGGTCTTTACAAAAAATGTGGCTTCAGACATTATGGATTTATCAATACGGAAAACATTATTGGAAATCTATGCTTCTCTATACTTTACTTGGACTTACCGGAACCGTGGTTTCCCTCATCTCCAGTCTGATCTCCAAGGATTTGGTAGATATTATTACCGGTCATCAAACCGGAAAATTAGTGAGCACCTTTATTGCAATGATCAGCTTTTCTATCATCAGCATTCTGATTTCTCAGGCTTCCAGCTACGCATCTACCTTCATTAATCTAAAAGTAGATACGGAGATTAAGAATGACATTTTCTCCAAAATGCTCGTTACAGACTGGGAAGCTTTGACCAAATATCATACCGGAGATCTGGTAACTCGCTGGAGTGCCGATGCTTCAAATATTTCAAGTGGAGTTTTAAACTGGATTCCAAATCTGATCATCTACGTCTTTCGTTTTCTCAGTGCACTGGCTATTGTGCTTTACTATGATCCGACTTTTGCACTGTTTGCTTTGATTGGAATTCCATTTAGTGCCCTGCTTTCGCGCCCGTTATTAAAACGAATGAAACAAAACAACCAGCGCAGTGCCGCAATGAATGCCAAACTCTATGGCTTTAACCAGGAAAGTTTTTCAAACATTCAGACAATTAAGGCCTTTGACTTGATTCATTTTTATACCAATAAATTAAAATCACTGCAACAGGATTATATTTCCATGCGCCTGGATTTTCAGAAAATGTCCATGCTGACTTCTATCTTAATGTCTATCATCGGATTTATTGTATCTTATAGTTGCTATGGTTGGGGAATTTATCGTGTGTGGAGTCAGGCAATCAGTTATGGAACAATGACCATGTTTTTATCACTCTCCAGCACCTTAACGGCTTCTGTAAATTCATTGGTTGGCTTAATTCCCTCTGCAATCTCTTTGACTATCTCTGCCGGTCGTCTTATGGATATCGTAGAGATGCCACAAGAAGACCATAGCCAGGACACTCTGGTAACCGAGTTTGAAGCGCAGCACAAATCGGAAGGCATCGGACTTGAACTAAAAGAATTAAACTACGCTTATCATACCGGTACAAAAGTTTTCTTGAATGCCAATTTAAACGCTTACCCACATGAAATCATAGCGTTAGTCGGTCCTTCCGGAGAGGGAAAGACAACTATGCTTCGCCTGCTGCTCTCTTTGCTTAAACCACAAAACGGAGAGCTTTCGGTATGTTCCGGAGCAAATTTTAGTAAAAAAATTTCATTGTCTCCTTCCACTCGAAAATTATTTTCCTATGTCCCGCAAGGAAATACTATGTTCTCCGGCACCATTGCCGAAAATATGCGGATTGTAAAACCGGAAGCAACCGATGCTGAAATCATAGAAGCGTTAAAGCTTGCCTGTGCCTGGGAATTTGTTGCAAAATTGCCGGACGGAATTCAAAGTGAAATAAAAGAACGAGGCGGTGGACTTTCAGAAGGCCAGGCGCAGCGACTTTCAATTGCCCGCGCATTGCTTCGAAAATCCCCGATTCTGCTTTTAGATGAGGCAACTTCCGCACTTGACGTTGCCACTGAGCGAAATGTATTAAAAAATATTATGCAGGATACTTATCCCAGAACCTGTATTGTCACGACACATAGACCAACGGTGTTAAATATCTGTACCAGGGTTTATGCAATTCGGGAGAAAAAATGTGAGTGCTTAGCCGAATCAGAAATTCAAAAACTGATAGCCGAATTTTAAAAAAACCTCTGCCGCTGTGAACAACATAGCGACAGAGGTTTTTTTATTAATTTATTAGTTTACAGAATAAGTAAAGCTTTCCATCTTAAGATCATCAATGCTGGTTCCATGATCAATATGAATTCCAATTGTAAGTGGATTTGATGCAGTACTTGCAAAAGTTAAAGTAGCGGTACTTCCATTCCATGCGCACTGTACTGATGCATCGTCTGTCTCAACCTGATCTACGGTATCATTAAACTTAATGTTTAAAGTGATGGTTCCATCAATTCCGGACCAGTCTGCCATAGCCAAACCTTTTCCGCCATTTGTACCCCATCTGTCCCATACTCCATAATAAGTTACATTTAATGTGCCCTGTGTTGCTCCACTTGCTGCATAAATTCCTTCTGCCATTCCACTGTCCACTGTAATTACCGGCTTTTCGTATGCTCTCATTTGTATCTCCTCCTTTAAAACTATACTTACTAAGTTAAGATTTGTTTTTTTTATTATCATATTCATATATTATCCAAAAGTCAAGAATTTTTTAATAAGATTTATTGTACTTTGTGACTGTCAATGCTATAATTACAAAAATAATTGTACCTTATTTAGACAGGAGAAATTATGGAACCTAAAATTGATCTCGAAAAATTACTAAATGACGGTGCTATCATCCGCATCAAGCCTCAGGGCTATAGCATGTATCCTTTATTTATTCCCGGTCGTGATGAAGCGCTGATTCAACAAGTCCCGATTGGATATTTGCAGCGAAATGATGTCGTGCTCTATCGCAGAGCACATAGCATTCTTGTTCTGCACCGAATTTATGCTGTCACTCCTGCTGGTTTTTTTATGGTTGGAGACAATCAATCTGAGCTTGAAGGTCCAATTCAGCCGGAACAGATCAAGGGAAAGCTGATTGCTTTTATTCATAATGGAAAAGAAATCTCTGTTGACAATATTCTTTATCAAATCCTTTCTTTTTTATGGCTCTGGCTGCTTCCAATCCGCCCGTTTTGCTTCAAATTAAGCGCTTTTTTGCGAAAGCTAAAGCAGAATCTCTTTCGCTTTTAACAGCTGCACGACTGCTTCTACATCTTCGTAGACTTCATCCGGCGTTACTTTATACTCTTTTGCCACTAACAGAGCCAGTTGCTTTATGGTCTCTGCTTCTTCGGCATGCTCATAGATAAAACCAGCGGTTTCACTAAGTGAAAGGACTTCATGCACTGCTTCTGTCTTTTCTCCGACAGGCAGAAGAATCCATTCATCTTCCAGTTGCTTCATCAGATATCCATTTGATTTTTTCATATCAGGTTTCCTTTTCTTAGATTTATGCTATAACATTTTTATTTCAGGAGTTTATTTTTATGAAACAAGTATACCATACCTATTTAAGTATTATCAAAAAAAATTGCACCGACTCCGAGTGCAAGATTGTAGTTCCAAAAGAAGAATATTCTGAATTAATGGAATTGGCAAAGAAACAGTGTACGCTTCCGTTTCTCTTGCCTTACTTTCGTGATACGCCTTATTTTCTGTTCTTGAAACAACAGACGAAACAGATTTTACTAAACTATTATGAGCTGGAACATTTTACCAGAAAAACGGTTTCATTACTTTCACAAAATCAGATTTCCTGCTATCTCTTAAAAGGTCTAAGCCTTGCCGCTTATTATCCGGTTCCGGAGTATCGCAAATTAGGGGATGTGGATTTATATATCAATGATTCCGAAACCTTTGAGAAAGCGAAATCTCTGCTGATTTCTCACGGATATGTCTTACAAGATGAACTCAGTGACCACCATATGCTTTTTTTATACACGTTTCCAAAGACCGGGCGCCAATTTGAACTGGAACTGCATTATCGCATTGTCGGGTTATATCAATATGAACAAGCCAACCAAATCGTGGAGGAAGTCTTTTCCAATCCACCTAAACTGACACAAACACTCTATGGATACTCCTATACGGTGCTTGCCCCGACTGAATCTGCATTTTATTTAATTCACCATATGTTAAAACACTATCTGTACAGTGGTTTCGGAATCCGGCTGCTCTGTGATTTTACCGTTTATTTAAACCATTTTTATAATGAAATTGATTTTGAGAAACTGCATGCCTGGTGCCGAGAATCCAGAATTTTTCATCTTTATGAAATTATTTTAGCGTGTTGTCGAAATTATCTCGGACTTGCAGAGCAAATTGATCCGGAAGTTACTTATGATACTGACGCCTGCGAACACTTTCTTTCGATGATTTTAGAAGGAGGAGATATGGGTACGAATGCGAATCATGCGATTGTCGGATCCACCTCTTATCAAAAAATAAATTGGTTGACGTATTTTAAAGAAGGTCATCTGCAAATGAAAGTACGCTTTCCAAATGCCTCCCATCTCCCTGTTTTATGGCCATTTTTATGGTTCTGGACCTTTGTCTGCTTTCTTAAAAATAATCGAAAACTTCGAAACACAACATTTCGGGCAGTCCTTCGAGAGTTTAAAGAAAAAAATGAACACACCAGGCTTATCCGTATCTTTGAAAACAGCGACTCTTAATAATGAGCCGCTGTTTTATTCTTTTATTTTATCCTCCACAACTTTGTAGCCTTCACCGATTTTATTTACAATCGGATCATATCCAAGTACTGCTTTTAGTTTCTTTCGAAGTGATGACATATGAACTCGAATTGAACCACTAAAACTATCCGCAGACGCATCCCAGACATGTTCAATTAATTCCTCCTGACTAACCGGTCTGCCTTGATTCAAAAGCAGGTATTCTAAGATTCCATTTTCTTTTCGGGTCAGCGCCACAAATTCGCCATTGGCATAGGCTTCCCGCTTTTTTGTATCGAACTTTATGCCTCCGCAAGTCAGGCACACATCTTTTTGCACAAACTTACGGCGGGTCAGGCTTCGGATACGAGCCTCTAATTCTTGTAAATGAAATGGCTTTTCCATATAGTCGTTTGCACCGGCATCCAGCCCTTCAACTTTATCTGCTATCTGACTTCTTGCCGATAAAATCAGAACCTTTGTTTCCTCATTTTTTTTGCGTAATTCTTTTAAAAGTTCCATTCCATCCATCCCCGGTAAATTCAGGTCAAGCACAATCAAATCATAGTTTTCTGCCAATATATAATCCAGTGCTTCGCTGCCATCATAGCAGGTATCGACTTCATAACCGGCATGATACAAAGTTTTGGCAACCGTATCACATAACTCTTTTTCATCTTCAACAATTAATAATCTCAAATTTTTTCCCCATTTCCTTAACAGAAATTTTACACCCTCTATTGTATAATACTTATGTCGACAGGTCAACAAAGACAAATTTGGGCAAAAGAAAGGAGCAATCAATTTTTGAAGAGCAAACAAATACTACAACTTGTCTTACTTACTGCCGGTATTATTCTGGTGACGTATGGGATAGCCAGAGGAGAAGCGGCCGTTGTGCTTAGTAAAGCAATTAAATTATGTCTGGAGTGTGTAGGAATTGGATAAGAAAACAAAACTTAACTCAAAAAAAATCGCAGGCTTGCGGGGTTGGATTCAGGCAGTCGCCACCTTGCTTACAAATATACATATTCCTAATTTATTTAAGGGAAAAATCTATCAGGGGGCTGCCAAAAATGTCTGTGTACCGGGACTAAATTGCTATTCGTGTCCGGCAGCTACCGGAGCCTGTCCAATCGGAGCTGTGCAGGCAGTGATTGGTTCCTCAAAATTTAAATTTACTTATTACATCACCGGATTTTTTATTTTACTGGGTGTGCTGCTTGGAAGATTTATCTGTGGATTCCTGTGCCCGTTTGGATGGTTTCAAGATTTACTTCATAAAATTCCGTGCAAAAAGTTTTCTACCGCAAAGCTTAAGCCATTAAGATATCTGAAATATTTCATCTTAATCGTGTTTGTCATCCTACTTCCGATGCTTGTGACAAATTCCATAGGAATGGGCGATCCGTTCTTTTGTAAATATCTTTGTCCGCAAGGCGTATTGGAAGGTGCCATTCCATTAGCAATCGGAAACACAGCAATTCGCTCGGCACTTGGCAGCTTGTTTCGATTTAAGAGTATTATCTTAATTACGGTGGTTGTCTTAAGCATTTTATTTTACCGGCCATTTTGTAAATGGATTTGCCCACTGGGTGCAATTTATTCTTTATTTAATAAAGTATCCTTACTTAGCATAAAAGTAAAAGAGGATCAATGTATTGGTTGCCACAAGTGTACCACCGCATGTAAAATGGATGTGGATGTGCTAAAAAATCCAAATCATCCGGAGTGTATCCGGTGTGGTGCCTGCATGAAAGCATGTCCAAAAGATGCCATTTGCTTTCAATTTATGAAAAACCAAAAATAATAAACTATATATCTGTAAAGGAGATTTTAACCATGAAAACAAGAAAAAATATTATTACCATTCTCACACTTTGCGCAGCCTTATCACTGACTGCATGCAGCGGAAAAGACACTACTGAAAAGAATCCTAAGAAGAACGAAAGTACTACCTCCGATACAAAAGAGTCAACGGATGCTTCCACTAAAAAATTAGATGATCTCTATCAGCAGGAAAATCAGATTTTTGCGGATCATAGCGAAGTATGGGATAAAGTATTTGGCATGATGAGCAAGACAAATACAGATTCCGATAGTGCCTATGCAGATTTCCTTACCGCAACCATTGAAGAAAATAAATCTTCTTTTACAGAGGATGAACTCAAGACATTAGAGAGCGACATTGAAACCATTCGTGGAATTGAAGAGCAGATTTCCAAGCTGGAAGATGAACTGGCAACAACCGGCTCTGCGGATACAGAAGATGCTGCTGATGAGGATACTCCATTTAAAGATCTTTCCGGAACAGACTTCGACGGAAATAAAGTGGATGGAACTCTGTTTTCCAACAATGCCGTAACCGTTTTAAATTTCTGGTTTACAGGCTGTAAACCTTGTGTTGCAGAATTATCCAAACTCAATGAAATGAATGAAGCAATCAAATCTATGGGCGGAGAAGTCGTAGGAATCAACACTGAAACTTTCGATTCAAATGAATCTGCAATTAAAGACGCAAAAAAAGTGCTGGAAAGCCAGGGCGCAACTTACCGTAACCTTTCTATTGCATCTGATTCCAATGCCGGAAAATATGCTTCCGAGATTATGGCATTCCCTACCACAATTCTTGTAGATCGAAACGGAAAGATTGTAGGCGATCCAATGCTTGGCGGAATCGATGATCCGGATAATTATGATACGCTTATGAGTCAGATTCAATCAGTGATTGATGCAGACAGTGCAAATAAGTAAATAAAAAATCATGAAAAAATTATCAATCCAGTGGCGACTTACAATCATTACAACATTATTCATTGCATTAATCTGCGGATGCCTTACGTTATTTATCTATAAAAGCGGAGTTTACTACATTGATTCTCTGCAAGATACGGTAGATGCTCAAAATGAAGACGGCAGCAAAGACAGCTCGGAGAAAATCTATATCAGCATCCCGGATGAAAAATGGCAAGATTTTGCAAATGATTTTTCCATTCAGGTTTACAATAACAAAGCAGATTATAGGAAAACAAGTCTGATTCTCTCCGCACTGATGGCGCTTTTGGGCGGTGTTATTACCTTTTTTATAAGCGGACATGCGCTAAAGCCCCTCAGTGAATTTTCGGATAAAATCGAAAAAGTACAGGCACAAAACCTGGCAGCTTCACGAATTGAGGAAAACAAAGTCAAAGAACTCAATCAACTGAGTATTTCCTATAATAAGATGCTTGAACGACTCTCTGAGTCCTTTGAAACCCAACGCCAATTTACCGCAAATGCTGCGCATGAGCTTCGTACTCCCCTGGCTGTCATGCAGGTACAACTTGATTTGTATAACGCTACCGAACATCCGGATAATGATGAGTGTTCTCAAAAAACGCTCAAAATGGTGACCGAACAAAATGAACGACTCAGCAAAATGGTAAAAACCCTTCTGGATATGAGTGAACTGCAGACCGTGGCACGCAACGAAGAAATTGCACTCGATGCACTCGTCGAAGAAGTCCTCGCAGATTTAGAGCCGCTTGCCCAGAAGAAAGGCATCACCCTTACCGGAAACTGTGAAGCCCTTACTATGACAGGCAGCGACATCTTAATCTACCGACTTGTTTATAATCTTGTAGAAAATGCGATAAAATACAATCGCTCGGATGGTCAAGTTACCGTAACCGTAGCAAAAAAAGACCAAAACATCATTTTATCGGTTGCGGATACCGGAAATGGGATTCCTGAAGAACTCAAAGACAAAATCTTTGAACCGTTCTTTCGCATTGATAAATCCCGAAGCCGTGCACTTGGCGGTGTCGGACTTGGTCTTGCACTTGTGTATGAAATTGTAAGAGTCCATAATAGCAATATTACTGTCAAAGACAATCCTGCGGGTGGTACAATTTTTGAAATTGTTTTTTAAACATGCAAATTTTTTTGCATCTCTTCTTTAAACTCTCTGCCTTTAAACAACAGCACGCCTACTAAAAATAAAAAGCACGCCAATGCACCAAACATACTCACAGTTGGGCGCTTCACCACTTTGCAAAAAAGCAGGATGCCCGGAAGAATCAGCCCGTATCCGGCAGCCATAATTTCATAAATCAGATACTCTCTTACCGGGCTTTTCTGCACTTTTGCAATCACACACATTGCAAGCAGAATTCCTACACTCATCAGCGGCAGCACAAAATCGACCGACCAGCTATGCCATCCGGTTAATGCATCCCAGATAAAGCTAATGATGGTTCCGATTAACAGCTGCCACATCAAATTTTTTAATAAATTGTAGCGTTTAAAGAAGCCAATTGACGAGGCAATCCACATTGTTGCAACGCCTCCGGCGGTAAACAGTGTCCAACGAATCTTCGGATGGAAATTTAAGTCGGTCACCAACATCAATGCCACTAGTGCAATACATAAAAAACTATAAATTTTATAGACTTTCATCTCCTGCTCACTTGGCATCGTTGGCTTCGGAAAGACCGGCTCTACTTTTTGGGCTGAAATTCCCTGCTCTTTTAATAAGCGATAAAAATTGCGTTCAATATTTTCGGTATCATATCTGGAGGTAAATGCAAAGGACAATTTATCTTGAAATGAACACAGACATAATTCCATTTTCGGAGTGTTTGTATACACACCAAATCGCTCAATATAAGGCACATAGCTTTCGGGCATTTTAACCGCACTCATATTTGAAAAAATTGCGGTTACATTTTTTTCTGAAAATTTTGCTCCTGCCTGAATACAGAGATTCTTAAGTTCCAGCGGTGCGAGCCGCAAAATCGGGTGTAGTTCTAATGCAAGTAATTCACTGATATGTGCCGACATTTTTTCTTTGGTCAACTCAGCTTCAAAAAAGGCTTTCGTGTGATTCAATACTGCTTCAAAGCTTCCATCTTGCGTTGCAAAATCATATCCCGGTTCAATCCAGTTAAAGAAATTTAACATCGACGTCGATGGAAAAAATTTTCTTAAATTTACCGGTACCATTAATATCACAGAACGTTTTTTCTGCATCTTCGACATTTCTTCGTGAATAGCCATCATATAGATTGCCGTCAAAAAGATGGTCATAGAAACACCAAGCTCCCTGCTTCTTTTTAAGATTGCCTGTACCGAAACAATAGATTCATGGACATGCAGACGGTTTCCATCTTTCTTTTTTCTACGTATCTGAAATGCATGCAGCTTCCTTTTTTTCGGTCGTTTTTGGTCTTTTGAATAATATTTCAGGAAACTATCATCTTCCTGATCCTGCACTGTCATATCTTCCGGCTGCAAGGAAACCTGCTCCAGTCCCTCTTCTTTATGCGCAAGATACAGATAGTTTTTCACCAATTCTTTTAAAAATTCGGTTGCCCCTGTACCATCGGTCAGTACATGAAATACTTCAAAATTAATACGTTTTTGATAATATGTCACTTCAAACAGCAAGTTTTTTTTATCTCGGATATAAAGCCTGCTGCAAGGCTCTTTATACTCTTCTTTTACAACCGGACGTAAATTACAAGGCTCAAGATAATGCCAAAATAACCCTTTTCGAAGTACCATAAGAAAAGTCGGAAAGGTCTCTACCGTTTGTTCCAGCGCTTGTTGCAAAAGTTCAGACTGCACTTGTTCTTTTAATTCACAATAAAATCGAAAAACTCTTGTATCCTTTTTGTTACTGGATGCAGAATATAATTTTGCTGCATTATCCAGCTTTCTCCAACGTGCTTTTTTTTGTTTCACGACGCTTCCCCTTTCAAAAATTCATTAATGTAAGTGAAGCTTTCCTGCACATGCAGCTGCTTGATTCCCAATGCAAAGTAGCCGTGAAGGGCATCTTTAATGCGATGAATCCGTACCCGGTTGCCAGCTTCTTTTAAACGTTCTCCATACGCTTCTCCCTCATCTCGAAGCGGATCAAACTCGGAGGTAAGAATCAATGTATCCGGCTGATCACTTAAATCTTTTGCCAGATATGGCGCAAAATACGGATTCTTTTTATCTTCCTCATTTCTCGCATAGAGGTCAATATAATCCTGCATCTTTCCTGCTGTCAAAAGATAATCCGTTCCATTTTCCTTAACGGAGGGAAATGGAGATTTTTCCGTATAATCATTATAAGTGGCCGGATAGATCAGAATCTGTCTTTTCGGCATGAATTCTCCTCGGTCTCTTGCCATCAAAGACAGTGCTGCGCAAAGATTTCCCCCTGCACTGTCGCCGATCAGAGTAATATTTTCCGGTTTTACATTTAGCACAAATTTCCCTGTATACAGTGCTTTCGCAACCACATAACAGTCCTCCAGACCAGATGGAAATTTATCCTCCGGCGCCAGTCTGTATTCTACCGCTGCCACATACTGTCCTGTTGCATCTGCAAGCCGTGCGCAGATTCTTTCATAATTATCGATACTCTCCGTTACCCAGCCGCCACCGTGGACAAACAAAAGCAGCTTTTTATCTCTGCTGTCACTGGTTTTGTCATTACTTTCCTGAAAGCTCTTTTCATTAGGGAAAAAGATACGAACCGGTACTGCATGACTTCCATTATATATTTTTTCGTCTATCTTCTTGTAAAATATCTTCATCGGATCCAGACGCTTCAGGTCTGCCATATGGCGAAATGCATCCACTTCTACACCATCAAAAGATAAGGCTTTTAATATACGTTTTGCTGCCTGATTGATCACTCTTTATTTATCTCCTTTATAATTTCGCATCAGCTACCTGGAATTCTTATATCTGACGCATTATTCTTGAACACTTGGTAACTGTGAATATACTGAACTGTTACCAAATCACATATGTATTATACCACCGATTTCCAATTATTAATATTGCTGTTTTATCCTTAATCTTCGTTTTATAACCGTATTATCATCCACTTCTTTTGTTTCCACATACATTCCTGTAGCGAAGTCCTGAATCCGTGTCATAAACAATTCACAATTTAAAATGATAAATCTAATGACTATCCGTGAAAAAAATGGTATATTGTTAACGGTAATATTTTTAAGCACGAAAGGAGCTTTTCCTTGAACACGCAAGTATCATATTTACATAAATTGAGATACTTTTTCTATATCCTAATGGCCGCGATCTTCGGCTGGTTTTTACTCATGGAATTGTTTGGTGCAGATGAGCAGAGTGCAAACCGCACTTCAACAGCCGCACTTTATTCCGGTACCTTTGTATGGGAAAAGGCAGATGGAACTTCCGAAGAAATTAAAGTGCCGGGAAAGTACCGGGTTCCGGCGGGAGAGACTATGGTTCTCACCACAACACTGCCGGATAATTATGATGAGACAGCATTTGCTATTCGTTCTTCTCTCCAGGATGTAAAGTTTTATATAGGAGGAGAACTCAGAGCCGAATACTCCACCAAAGAAACCCGATTGGTTGGGAAGAATTCCGCCAGCAGATTTGTTTTTTGCCCTACTTCCTATAAGGATGCAGGAAAAGAACTTCGTCTGGAACTGACGACTTATACATCAAACTATTCCGGTGTAGTCAATTCCATCTATTGTGGAGATCAGTCAGCCATCTGGCAGATTATCTTCCATCAATATGGACCTTCTACTTTTATCGGTTTCTTTGTTCTTTTTTCCGGAATGACGATTATTTTATTCAGCATGATCCTTGGTTTTCTCTATCATATTGACTTTGATATGGAATACCTTGGCTGGTGCATGACCATGGGTGCTGTCTGGCTGCTGGGAGAATCCAAATTAAGGCAGATTCTCGTTCCTAATGCTTCGGCGCTTGCCTCCTTATGTTTTGTCATGATCATTCTGTGTCCGATTCCTCTTTTGCTTTATGCAGACAGCATACAAAATGGCCGGCACAGACGTATGTATCTGATCGCTGGCGGAATTGTTCTGGCTAATTTTGCAATCAGTTCTGTTTTGTACAGCACAGGTATGAAAGACTACATTGAGATGCTGCCATTGGGCCAGATTATCCTCGCTGCCGTCTTTGTCATGGTATTTGTCCATCTCTTCCAGTATCTGCATAAGAGCAAATACCACACGGATCGGTTACTGCTGGTGGGATTGCTGCTCATCATGGTTTGTGTGACTATTGAATCTGCCTCCGTATATTTCGTCACCTCGGTGTCCGGTATCTTTACCGGTATCGGCATGATCATTCTGTTATTTGTAAATGTATTCCGTACGGTTCGTGGAATCCAGCATATGGAAGATATGCGTCAGCAACAGGAACTGGAAAGGAAGCAAAAGCAGACAGAGGAAATGACCCTGCAAATGATGCGCACCCTGGCTGCAACCATTGAAGGAAAGGATCGAAATAACTGCGGACATTCCATCCGTGTCGCCGAATATGCAGCATTGATCGGTAAACGACTTGGTTTGTCTTCTGAAGAAATAGAAAATCTGAAGGATTGTGCCTATCTGCACGACATCGGCGCCATCGGAATCCCGGATCAGATTTTAAGCAAACCGGGAAGACTCAGTGAAGAGGAATATGCCCTCATCAAACAGCATACCCTCATAGGTGCCCATATTTTAAAAGAGATTACACTGGTTCCTCACCTGGTTGAAGTAACAAAAAGTCATCACGAACGCTATGATGGAACCGGCTATCCGGAAGGTCTTTCCGGAGCAGCTATTCCTCTCTATGCACGAATCGTCGCCGTGGCAGACAGTTTTGATGCCATGCATTCCAGAAGGATCTATCGAAATGCTCTGTCTGAGGATCAGATTCGAAAAGAATTTTCGGAAAGTGCCGGCAAACAGTTTGATCCTCGAATCTCTGCCATTCTTCTGGATTTAATGGACGAAGGGCATCTGGAGGATGTTACAGGCAAATACAAAGAAATGGAAAACTCTCTGTATATGGATTCCAATCACACGATCAATAAGTTTATATCCGATGTGTTTACTACCATCAAAAGTCAGGAAGATATCACTAGCTACGATTTCCTTACCGGTCTTCCATTGC